>Ga0209930_1000494_pt1 | contig 96366 bp, 104 predicted proteins | sample ThiBiot_500_biof_2_FD_183948 | JGI IMG/M metagenome (GOLD analysis project Ga0209930, IMG submission 183948) | Wastewater bioreactor microbial communities from Cape Town, South Africa - Thiocy_cont_500_biof (SPAdes) | ecosystem: Engineered > Bioreactor > Thiocyanate-remediating >...
CCTCTGGCGTAGAGGCGGCGGTGCTAGGCGTTCGCGCCTTTGAACCGAAATGGCGCGCCCGGAACGATTCGAACGTCCGACCCTCAGATTCGTAGTCTGATGCTCTATCCAGCTGAGCTACGGGCGCTTGGGAGGCAGGCGCCTAGCTTGCCGGGGAGTCCGGCACAAGAGACTTCGTAACGGGCAAGAGGTTTCTCGTGCCACTCTTTCCGATAACGAATTTGCTTTCGTTCAAATCAGTCGGCCGCCTGCGTCATCGCAGGTTTTCGATCAGGAAATCGACGAACACCCGCACCCGCGCCGGAATGTTCGCGCCGCCGACGAAAACGGCATGGATCAGTTCGACGTCGCCGGGATTGAACGGTTCGAGCAGCGGGACGAGCGCGCCGCTCGCCAGTTCCGCCGCAACGCTGAACGCGCCGACCCGCGTGATGCCCACACCGTTCGCCGCCAATTGCCCGAGCGTCTCACCGTTGTTGGCCTCGATATTGCCCTTCACACAGAGCGAGAATTCCTGGCCATCCCGGCGAAACGGCCATGTCGGCTCGGCGCGTCGAAAATTGAAGTTCAGGCAATTGTGGCCGTGCAAATCCTCCGGCGCGTGCGGGGTGCCGTGACGCGCGAGATAGTCGGGCGAGGCGACGATCACTCTCCCAGTCTCGCCGATCTTGCGCGCAGTTAACATGCTGTCGGCGAGCGGCCCGAAGCGAATGGCGACATCGGCCTGGCCGGCCGCCACGTCGACCAGCGTATCGGTCAGCGCAATATCCACGAGAATGTGCGGATATCGCCGCGCAAATTTGCCAAGGAGCGGGACGATACACAGCCGGCCATGCGACAGCGCCGCGCTCACGCGCAGTCGCCCGCGCGGCGCGCCCTGATCGGCGATTTCCCGCTCGGCATCGTCGAGGTCGGCAATGATGCGCCGAGCCGCCTGAAGATAGGCTTGCCCCTCCGCGGTCAGCGTCAGCGTGCGGGTGGACCGCAGCAAGAGGCGGACGCCAAGCCGCGCCTCGATGCGATCGATCGTCCGGCTGACCGCCGACGGCGTGAGATCGAGCAGCCGGCCGGCCGCCGAAAAACTGCCGGCATCGACCACCGTCGCAAAAATTTCGAGCGACCGGGCGCGATCCGCGCCGCCGGCTGTCTTTGCGTCCAAATCAAAAATCCTTCGCATCCGCGGGCGCTACCGCGCGCAACACCCTTCTTCCATTTATGCGTCGGCATATCATCGAGAGGCATCCTCATGGAATACAGGCAGCTTGGCTCTTCCGGCCTGCGGGTCCCGGCGCTCAGCTTCGGCACCGGCACGTTCGGCGGTCGTGGCCCATTGTTCAGTGCCTGGGGGCAAAGCGACGCCCGCGACGCACGCCGGTTGATCGACATCTGCCTCGAGGCCGGGGTGACGTTGTTCGATACGGCCGATGTCTATTCGAACGGCGCCTCCGAAGAGATTCTGGGCGATGCGATCAGGGGCCGCCGCGACGCGGTGCTGATCTCGACCAAGACCGGGTTGCCGATGGGCGACGGTCCGTCTGACTGGGGGGCGTCCCGCGCGCGGTTGATCCGCGCGGTGGAAGATGCGCTGCGGCGCCTCGCGACTGATCATATCGATCTGCTTCAGCTTCACGCTTTCGATGCCTCGACCCCGGTCGATGAGCTGATGGAAACGCTCGATCGGCTGATCGCAATGGGCAAGCTGCGCTACGCCGGCGTTTCCAACTATCCCGGCTGGCAGCTCATGAAGGCGCAGGCTTTCGCCGCCCAGCATGGGCTGGCGCGCTTCGTCGCGCACCAGGTCTATTATTCGCTGATCGGTCGCGCCTATGAGGCCGACCTTATGCCCCTGGCGGCTGACCAGGGGATCGGCGCGATCGTCTGGAGCCCGCTCGGCTGGGGCCGGCTTACCGGCAAGATCGGTCGCGACCGCCCCGTCCCCGACGGCAGCCGATTACACGAGACCGAGCAATTCGCGCCGCCGGTCGAGCAGGAACACCTCTATCGGGTGATCGACGCGATCGAAGTAATCGCAAGCGAGACGGGGAAGACTGTGCCGCAGATCGCGATCAACTGGCTGTTGCAGCGTCCGACCGTTTCCTCGGTCATCATCGGCGCGCGCAACGAGGAACAGCTTCGTCAGAATCTCGGGGCTGTCGGCTGGTCGCTGACGCCGGCGCAAATCGCGGCGCTCGATGCCGCAAGCGCGGTGCTGCCCGCCTATCCCCATACCCCCTATCGCCAGCAGGAGGGATTTGCGCGCCTCAATCCCGCGCTGGTCTGAACGGAACCGACGAGATGAAGCTCAATCCTGGTCTGCTCGCCCTCGCGGTCGGCGCTTTCGGTATCGGTGTGACGGAATTCGCGCCAATGGGCCTGTTGCCCGTGATCGCCAACGGTCTCCATGTCTCCATTCCCGTCGCAGGGCTGCTCATCAGCGCCTATGCGCTGGGCGTGATGATCGGCGCGCCGCTGATGACGCTGACAACCGGGCGCGTGCCGCGCCGCAGGCTGCTGATCGCGCTGGCCGGCATCTTCACCCTCGGCAACCTGATGGCGGCGGTTTCGACCGGCTATTGGATGCTGCTGATCGCCCGGGTCATCACCTCGTTCAATCACGGCGCCTTCTTCGGTGTCGGCTCGATCGTCGCTGCCGGTCTGGTCCCGCCGCAGCGGCGCGCGGGCGCGGTCGCGGCGATGTTCATGGGGCTGACGATCGCCAATGTCGTCGGCGTGCCGCTCGCCACCTGGGCGGGCGAACATCTCGGCTGGCGTGCCGCCTTCTGGGGGATCGCTGCACTCGGTGTCGCGACCATGATCGCGCTGCGGCTGACGCTGCCGGCGCTACCCGTCGAGAATGGCGGCAATGCGATCGCCGAGTTGCGCGTTCTGACTCGCGGGCGCGTGCTTGGCGCCCTGGCGCTGACCGTGGTCGGGTCGAGCGCGATGTTTACCGTCTTCACCTATATCGCGCCGATCCTGCGCGAGGCCACCCACGCGTCGCTCGGCTTCGTCACGGCGATGCTGGTCACTTATGGCGTCGGCCTGACCGTGGGCAACTGGCTGGGCGGGCGCTTCGCCGACCGCTCGGTCGACCGCACACTGATCGTCACGCTCGCATCGCTGGCGGCGATCCTCGCCGTCTTTGCGCTGCTGATGCCGCTCGCCGCCCCGACCGCGATCCTGATATTCCTGTGGGGCGTCGCGAGCTTCGCATTGGTGCCGCCGCTTCAGGTCCGCGTGATGACCGCCGCCGCCGACGCGCCGAATCTCGCTTCCTCGGTCAACATCGGCGCGTTCAATCTGGGCAATGCGATCGGCGCCGCGCTCGGCGGCGGCGTGATTGCCGCCGGCCTTGGCTATCCAGCCGTGGCTTTGGCCGGCGCCGTCACATCGTTCATCGGATTTGGCATCGTTCTGCTCACGACCCGAGGCAGGAAGACCGCGGAGGTGCGAGGGCTTTGCGGTGCCTGAGGCAGGCGGGTATGCCGCCGCTAGACCCAAAGCCCCTCCCGGCGACCCCTGACATAGGTGTCAGGGGTCGCCGTCCGGGTGGCCTGCTAGCCTCTTCTGGCAATCGGCTCGCAGAAGCCGCCATCCAGGAGAGGATCCATGAGCAGGACGATCCGGCATCTGTGCATCATGCTCAAGAGCGGCGCGGCGGCGGTCGCACTGACCGCAGCAGGCGCCGCCCAGGCGGAACAGGCCGACCCCGATAGCGCCAAACCCGCCGCCGCCGCGCAGCCGGTGCCCGGCGACATCATCGTCACCGCGCAGCGCCGCGCGGAATCGATCAACAGCGTCGGCATGTCGATCCAGGCGCTACCCGCCGAGACCTTGCAGGAATTGCGCGTCAACAACGTCCGCGATCTCGCCGCGGTGGTGCCGAGCTTCACCGTCGCGCAAAGCTATCAAGGCGTTCCGACCTATACGTTGCGCGGGATCGGTTTCAACACGATCAACCTGTCGTCCACCTCCACCGTCGGCACCTATACCGATGAGGTCGCCTACGCCTATCCGATCATGAACACCGGCCCGATGATCGATATCGAGCGGGTCGAGGTGCTCAAGGGGCCGCAGGGGACGCTTTACGGGCGCAATACGACCGCCGGCCTGATCAACTTCGTCACCGGCAAGCCGAGCGAGGCGCCGTCGGGGGCGATGAGCATCGACGTCGGCAATTATCGCACGCTCAACGTCGGCGGCTATGTCACCGGGCCGATCGCGCAGGGGATACAGGCGCGGCTCGGCTATCGCGTGGACCTGAGCGATCAGGGCTGGCAGATCAGCAACAGCCGCGGCGACCGGCTCGGCAAGGTCAAGCGCTATGGCGTGCGCGGCTCGCTCGCCTTCCAGCCGGGGCCGTTCCAGATCGACCTTTCGGCGACCTATTGGGTCAACAAATCCGATACCGTCGCGGGACAGGGGATCGGCTTCACCCCCGCGACCACGCCGGGCAGCGGATCGACCGCCAGCCTGTTCAACGCGCCCGGGGTGGCGAGCTATATCGCCAATAACGTCCCCACCAGCGGCAGCCAGGCCGATTGGGATCCGACCGCCGCGCGCTCGGCCAATATCGGGCGTGGCGCGGGGCTGTCGGGGCCGCTCGCGGAAGACAATTGGTTCGTCGGGCTGAAGGGGCGCATCCAGCTCAACCTGTCCGATCATGCGCGCATCGTCTCGCTGACCGGCTATAACGAGTTCGATCGGCAGGCGACGTTCGACTGGTCGGGGGTGCCCTATGAAATCCTGATCCAGAATGCGGTGGGGCATATCAAGAGCTTCGCGCAGGAATTGCGCGTCGAGGGCGATGGCGCGGGGTATAACTGGCTGATCGGCGGCTATTACGCCAAGGATACGATCCTCGACAGCAACCGCACCCTGCTGGGGCAGAATGCCAATGTCGGGCTGGTGCGCGCCGGCACCGCGCAATTGCTCGCCTCGCCGTTCAACGTCTTCGGCTACACACTCACCGACGCCGCCACCGCCTTCCGCACCTATCGCGATGTCGGCAATATCGACACGCGGACATGGAGCATCTTCGCCAATGCCGATTATGCTTTCTCCGATCTGATCAAGCTGACCCTCGGCGGGCGCTATACTCGCGACAAACAGGATTACGCCGGCTGCTCGCGCGACTTCAACGGCAGCATGCTGCCCAACGTCAACCTCGCCAATCGCGCGCTGTTCTTCCAACTCTACGGCCAGCTCGCCGCGCCGATCAGCGCCAACCAGTGCAATACCTACAACCCCGCGACCAACAGCTTCGGGCTGGTCTCCTCAAGGATCGACGAGGACAATTTCGCGTGGCGCGCGGCGCTCGATATCACCCCGAGTTCGACGACCCTGCTCTACGCCTCGATCTCGCGCGGCTATAAATCGGGGACGACCCCGATCAACGCCGCCAATATCGCGCGGCAGAACGGGCCGGTGAAGCAGGAACAGCTCACCGCTTATGAAATCGGCGCGAAACTGGGGTTCCTCGAGCGCAAGGTACAGCTCAACCTCGCCGGTTTCTATTATGATTACAAAGACAAGCAGATCAGCACCTATTTCGCCGATCCGATCTACACCGCGCTCGCCCGGCTCGATAACGTGCCCAAATCGGAGGCCTATGGCGTCGAAGGCGAGCTGACGATCCGCCCGACCAACGCCTTCACGCTGATCGGCAACGCCCTGTGGCTCAAGACCAGGATCAAGGATTATATCGGCACCAACGCCGCCGGGCAGACGCAGAATTTCGCCGGCGCGCGCTTCATCTACAGCCCGGAACTGACGCTTTCGGGCACCGCCCTGATCGATCAGCCGGTCAGCGATCGGCTCAATGTCACCGCCAACGCCAATGTCCGCTATCAATCGCGTCAGACGACGGTGTTCGAGATCAACCCGCTCTACGACATCAAGGCCTATACCACGGTCAATGCCGGGATCGGGGTGAAAGCCAATGACGATAGCTGGGCGTTCAGCCTGTGGGCGCGCAACCTGTTCGACCAATATTATTGGACGGCGGTGGCGAGCAACGCCAATGTCGTGGTGCGTTTCCCCGGGCAGACGCGGACCTGGGGCGCCACCGCGGCCTTCCGGTTCTGAAGACGGTGATCGGGGAGCGGGATGTGCTTGATGATGATGCGGAGACCATGTCGCTCCCCACGACTTTCGGTGCAGCGCTCCGCCACCACGCGATCGAGCGCCCCGACGCGATCGCGCTGCGCTTCGCGGGGCGGGTGACCAGTTACGCCGACGTCGACGCGCATGCCGATCGGGTCGCCAATGCGCTGGTTGCGATGGAGCTGAAGAAGGGCGACCGGATCGCCTATCTCGGCAAGAACAGCGATCATTCGATCGAACTCGCGCTGGGCGCGGCACGCGCCGGCGTGGTGTTCGTGCCGATCATCTGGCGGCTCGCCGCGCCGGAGGTGGCGCATATCCTGGCCGACAGCCATGCGGCGGCGCTATTCGTCGAGCCCGCTTTCGCGGCGATCGGCGACGCGGCAGCGGCGCGCGGGCTGGCGGTCAGATCGATGGACGAGGCGAGTTACCGCGCGTTCCGCGATGCCGCTTCCGCGACGCCGCCGGCAGTGGTGGTGGACGAACACGATATCGTGCTCCAGCTCTACACCTCAGGCACCACCGGCCTGCCCAAAGGCGTGATGCTGAGCCACGCCAACGGCATCCGCCAGCGTGCCAATATGATCGCCGCCGGGATCGACTGGCTGCTCGCCGATCCCGGCGACACCACGATCATCGCGATGCCCTATGGCCATATCGGCGGTGTCGGGGTGGTGCTGGGGGCGATCAACAGCGGGCAGGAACTGATCGTCCACGCCGAATTCGATCCCGGCGCGGTGATCGACGCGGTGGCCGAGCATCGCGTGCGGCGGCTGTTCCTCGTCCCCGCCGCGATCGGGATCATGCTCCAGCATCCCAAGGCCGCCGACGCCGATTTCTCGTCGATCGAGACGCTGTCCTATGGCGCCAGCCCGATCCCGCTGCCGCTGCTTCAGCAGGCGCTGGCGCGGATCGGCTGCGGCTTTGTCCAGGTCTATGGCATGACCGAGACCTGGGGGGCGGTGGTCGCGCTGCCGCCCGAGGATCATCTTCCGGGGCGCGAGCATAAGATGACCGCGGCCGGCAAGGCGCTGCCCGGAGTCGAGCTCAGGATCATCGATGCCGCGGGCCACATGCTCCCGCCCCATACGATCGGTGAGGTCGCGATCCGCAGCCCCAACAACACCCCCGGTTATTGGAACAAGCCCGAGGAAACCGCCAGGACCCTGATCGGCGACGGCTGGTTGCGCACCGGCGATGCGGGCATGCTCGATGCGGAGGGCTATCTCTATATCCAGGATCGCATCAAGGACATGATCATCACCGGCGCGGAGAATGTCTATCCTGCCGAGGTGGAAAGCGCGATCTACGGCCATCCCGCGGTGGCGGATGTCGCGGTGATCGGGGTGCCTGACGCGAAATGGGGTGAGGCGGTCAAGGCGATCGTGGTCCTGAAACCCGGCGAACAGGCCGATGCGGACGCGATCATCGCGCACGCCCGCGCACGGATCGCAGGATTCAAATGCCCCAAATCGGTCGACTTCGTCGCCGCGCTGCCGCGCAATCCCGCCGGCAAGATTCTCCGCCGCGAGCTGCGCGCGCCCTTCTGGGCCGGGCACGATAGAAAGGTAGTTTGATATGACTTTCGCGCGCACCGACGAGCAACGGATGCTCGCCGACACGCTCGATGCGGCGCTGGCGCGCGGCGCAATCGACTGGGCCGGTGCGATCGAAGCGACTGGGCTCGACGCGCTCGGCGTGGCGGAGGCGGACGGCGGGCTCGGCACCGATCTGCGCGACGCCGCAGTCGTCGCCGCTGCGCTCGGCCGCGCCAATGCCGCGCTCCCCTGGGCCGAATATTGGGTCGCCAGGCGCGGCGACGCCAGCAATGCCGCGGCCGACGTCCTCGCGGTGCTGCATTGCGCCGAAATGGTCGGGCTGTGCCGCACGATGCTGCGCGACGCCGCCTTGTTCGCCAAGGAACGCCACCAGTTCGGCGTCGCGATCGCCAGCTTTCAGGCGCTGCGCCACCGCATGGCCGATATGGCGATGGCGCTCGAACAGGCCGAAGTGATCACCGGCGCGGCGATCGATGCGCTGACCCTTGGCGGCGAGGACGCTGCGCGCACGGTGAGCGCCGCCCGCGTGATATGCGACGATGCAGCGCGCGTCGTCGGCGAGGGCGCGGTGCAGATTCACGGCGCGATGGGGCTGACCGCGGAGCTGCGCGTCGGCGGCTATTTCCGCCGCGCCTGCGCCTTGATGCAGGGCGACGGCGGCGCTCGCGCGCATCTCGCGCGCTACGCCGCCTGATCGACCACGACGCGCGCGATCAGATCGCGCTGGATCTCGTTCGACCCGGCATAGATGCTCCCCGCGCGATTGTTGAGATAGCGCGGCATCGCCACCGCAATCGCATCGGGGGCATCGTCGAGCGCGCCGTCCCACAACGCCGCCATCTCCAGCGCGAGATGATCGAGCCGCTGCGACGTCTCGGTGCCGAGCACCTTGAGCATCGAGGGGCGCGTCGCGTCCGACGGGCCGCTTCCCTCCAGCGCCGCGATCTCGATCGCGCGCAACGCATCGATCGCGATCGCCTCGCGCGCCAGCCGCTCGCGGTTGCCGTCATGCGCCAGCCAGCCGGTCTGCTCCGCCGCCGCGCGGATCGACGCGAGATGTGCGGCGAGGCTCGGCGCATAGCGCCCGCCGCGTTCGAAGGTCAGCAGATGCTTGGCGACCGTCCAGCCGTCATTCTCCGCCCCCAGCCGCCCGGCGACCGGCACGCGCACGTCGTCGAAAAACACCTGATTGAACTCATGCTCGCCCGCGAGCGTCGGGATCGGCGCGACGGTGATCCCGGGTGTCGCCATATCGAGCAGCAGAAAGGTGATCCCGGATTGCGGGCGCCCCTCGGCGCTGGTGCGGACGAGGCAGAACATGCGGTTGGCGAATTGCGCGTGGGTCGTCCAGATCTTGGAGCCGTTGAGCACATAATCGTCGCCGTCGCGCGTCGCGCGCATGCGCAGCGCCGCGAGATCCGATCCCGCCCCCGGCTCCGAATAGCCCTGGCACCAAACATCCTCGCCTGAGAGAATGCGCGGCAAGAGCGCAGCTTTCTGCGCCGCGCTACCATAATGCATGATCACCGGGGCGACCATCTTCAGCCCCTGCGGCGCGAGCGACGGGGCGTGGGCGCGGGCGCATTCCTCGGCGAAGATATAGCGCCGGATGCCGTCCCAGCCGGGGCCGCCATAATCGACCGGCCAATCGGGCGCGACCCAGCCCCGCGCATGGAGGATGCGTTGCCACGCCAGCGAGATATCGGGGTGAATGAACACGCTGGTCGCGCGCCGCGCAGCGCGGGCGAGATCGGCGGGCAGATTGTCGCGCAGGAAATCGCACACCTCATCACGGAAGGCGCGCGTTTCGGGGGTCAACAGATGATCCATTGACGCATCATGCGTGGAACGCGCGCGCTGTCCACCTGACACAGGCGTCAGGGGTTACACATGCCGCCCTAGAAACCCCATTGCCGTCGCAAGCTGGATCAACCGCGCGCGCGTCGCCGCGCCGAGCTTTTCGGCGGCATTGCGCAAATGGAAGCGTACGGTCGACACCGACAGCGACAGGATCGCGGCAATCTCCGCATTGGTCTTGCCCGCTGCCGCCCAGCGCACGCATTGCGCCTCGCGTGGGGAGAGCGTCGCGGGGGTCAGCCGGCGGCGCCGCGTCGCCAATTCGCTATGCGCGGCGAGGAATTGCAGCGCGGTGGTGAACATCTCCGCGGCATGCGCCGCGAATATTGCGGGCATGTCGATCGGCGCGGTCGTCACCCATACCACCGCCCCCACCTGCCCCCCGGCGAGATGCGCCGGGGCGATGATCGCGCCGGTATAGCCGAATTCCTCGGTGACGCGCGAACAATCGATCGCGTCGAGGCTGTGCGTCGGGCGCCACGAGCCGAGCCGTCCGTCGGCAAACCAGATCGGCTCGGCAAACACCCGCGCGGCGAGCAGGAAGCTCGACCGCAGCGCCAGCGCGCGATCGCGCCAATAAGCCGCCCCGGCATCGACCCACGGCAGCGATTCGGCATAAGCGTGGCCGTTGCCGTCGGTCATCGGTTTGGGATCGCCGAGATCGCTCTGCACCGCGACGTAAGGCAGCCCCGCACGCCGGCCAGCCGCCGCGACCGCCGCCGCCAGGCGATCGACCGCCTCCCACGATAATTCCGGCATCGAGCCCTGATTCATGCTGGCGCCCTCTCGGGCACCGCCTTGGACCGAAAGAGGCGGTGTCGCAATGGAGGCGCGTTGTCGAAGGCTGCTTCTGGTCCGGCACAATTGCCAAAGGGGCATTGCCCGATGCGGTTCCGGCGGTCAGCCAGTTCCTCCGCCGTTTGTGGAGAAGGAACTGGCCACTCATACTCAGGCCGCGGTGCCGCCGTCTATGTTGAGCGTCGTCCCGGTGATGTAACTGGCGTCCGGTCCGGCCAGGAATGCGACCGCGCCCGCGATTTCCTCGACCTTCCCGTAGCGGCCGAGCGGGATAAACGACATCATCTGTTGCGCGAAGTCGCCGTCGGCCGGGTTCATGTCGGTATCGATCGGCCCCGGCTGTACCGCGTTGACCAGGATGTTGCGCGCCGCGAGGTCCTTCGCCCAGCCACGCGCGAGCGCCGCGACCGCCGCCTTGGTCGCGCTGTAGACCGCCGTCGCCGGAAAGGCGAGTTCGCCGGAGACGCTGCCGATCAGGATGATACGCCCGCCATCGCGGAGGTGAGGCAAGGCCGCGCGCGTGCCGACATGCACTCCCTTCACATTGACCGCGAACTGGCGATCATAGACCTCGTCGGTATCCTGCTCCACAGCCGAGAATTCGGCGACCCCGGCATTGTGGACCAGCACGTCGATGCCGCCCAGTGCCGCCGCTGCCTGCTCGACGCCGGCGCGTTGCGAAGCGGGATCCGCGGCATCGGCCTGGAAGGCGAACGCGGTGCCGCCCGCAGCTTCGATCGCAGCGACTGTGGCATCGGCTGCCGCCTTGTTGCCGGCATAGGTGATCGCGACCGCGGCACCGTCCGCGGCCAACCGCTTGGCGATCGCCGCGCCGATCCCGCGCGATCCACCGGTGACGAGCGCCTTCTTGCCCAGAAGTGACATGCAAATACTCCAAAAATGGCCCGCGATCACGCCATCGTGCGCTGTCGGCAGCCGGGGATATGGAGCCGTGGTCTAACAGTTCAATATTCCCGAACTATTAAATCAACCCGCTCTTCCTATATCTGTCTCATGCCTCGCTTCACCCATCCCCGGCTGGACGACGTTCCGCTCGATCTGGCGCTTCATGCTCTGGCTGATCCCAACCGACTGGGCATGATCGCGAGGCTGGCGGCAACGGAACAATTGAGCTGCACGGGCGCCGCGCCGTGCGATTCGATTCCCAAGAGTACGCTGTCCAACCATCTCAAACTGCTGCGCGCCGCCGGGCTGATAGAGACGAAGCAGGCAGGGCGCGAGATGATCAACACGTTGCGCCGTGCCGAATTTGACCAGCGTTTTCCGGGGCTTCTCGATGCCGTTCTCGCCAACAATCTTTATTGACGTCCGGCGGCAGCTTTCGAGATTGGATATGCGCCTGATTACGACGTTCTCAAGCCATGTCGCCGTCAGCAGGCGATGGTCGGCCCATTGTGGCTGATGTCGAGATGGAGTGGTCCCCCGCTGAAAGACCGGTTCCGGCGTGAGCAGACATTCGCGTCTCGACGAGGGAAGACCTGTGCGCGTTTTCTGGACAAGCGACGCCAGCGAAGGGGAATACTTCGAATCGCGAAAGTGCCGCGACCCCCAAATCTCGTCGGATGAGCGTGGATTGGGGAGGACCGCACTGGACGGGTCATGCCCAATTTTACTAGGAAATCAGCCGTTTTTCTAGGCTGCTTCGGACGCTTTTGGATGGGAAACTGGAGCGGGTGAAGGGAATCGAACCCTCGTCGTAAGCTTGGGAAGCTTCTGCTCTACCATTGAGCTACACCCGCATTTTCCAGCTTTTCCGCCATTTCCGGCGGAGCGGCCTATCGCTGTTTTGCCCCGTGTTTTGCTCGGGACCGTCCTGCGATGCGCGCGCCGATTGCCACGACGACCCTCGATCCGTCAACATATGTCTTGCGAATATGTGCGACGCGGTCGGGCGACCACGCCATGATGTCGGCCGCTTCGCGATCGGTCAGCTCGCATTCGGCGAGCAGCATCGTGCAGAATGTGCCGCGCAGATCGTGCAGGTGCTTCATCCGTTCGGTGCCATCCTCCTCGACATGCTTGATGTCGGCTTCGTCGCGGACGCGATTGAACGACCCGCCGAATCCGTCGCCAGACCATGGCCGCCCGAAGCTGTTGACGAGCACGGTGTCGACACCTTCCGCCCGTTGGCGCCCGCGCAGTTCTGCGAGCAGGGCCTCCAGCGCTGGCGTCATCGGGATCGTCGCCCGGCGCCTGCGCCCCTTGCTCTTTTTCAGCGCCGTCTTGGTGACCGCGAACTCGCCGATATGGTCGAAGGTGAGGGTGACCAGATCGGCGCGCCGCAGGCCGGTCAGTGCGGCGAGCCACAATCCGTCAATGATGTGTTCGCGCTCCAGCTCGATCGCCTTTTCCGCGAACGCTTGCATGTCGTCCTCGGTCCAGACGATCTCCTCGCGCTGCGCGCCTTTATAGAGCTGGGGGATATCGGCCGCGACATTGATGGCGATCCCGCGCCCCATCAGGCGCGCCCATTTGAGCAGCGCAACCAGCACCGTGACGCCGATGTCGGCGGTGCGCGGGGTATCCTTGCGGCTGTTGCGCCACGCGACGACCTTCGCCGTCATTCGGCTGTCGTTCCAGACGCCGACCGGCACGTCGCCCCATTTCTCCTCGATCAGCGCCAGGTGCCGGCTCCACGTCTTGCGGGTGCCGGGCTCGAGCGCGAGCCATTCGGGGCTGTTTTCCCAAGCCCGGATGATCGAGCGGAACTTGCTCGCGTCGAGCGATTCGCGCTTCGCCAGCGCGTCGGCAAGTTTCGCTGATGCGGCGGCGTCGAGCGCGGGCTTGAACCGCGGCGATCGCCGAAGCCCCTCATAGACCATGATGCGCGGGCCGCCCTTGTAGGCGTAGACGTAGCAGCGCGCCCGTTTGCGGTCCCAAATGTACTGCAGTGCCATCAGAGCTTATCCGCCCATCGATCGAAGTCGTTCTCCACGCGGCTCACCCCGCGCGGCTCCATGATGCGAATCACGCCGTCGGGCTGCATCTCGAACCCGGCGACGTCGATCCCACAAGCGCGCGCGGCGGTGATCGCCGCGGTGACGAGGCGCTCGATCTCCGCCTTGGTCGGGACCCGGATCTTAGCGGCGGCAGTCACGCTGCAATCTCCCACAGTAGTTTCGGCTCGATCGGATGCTTGTCGGCGCGCGGCCGGGTCGGGACAGACCAGCTCTTCCCCGGCGTTTCAGCGACCAGTTTCCAGCCAGCGGCGCGCAAGGACGTGCCGGGCTCGCTCTTGAGCGTGTAGGTCCCCAGCCGGCGATATCCGAGCGCGAAGGTCGCCCGCGCAGCTGCGCCGTAGAGGAACGAGCAAGCGTTCTTGCTGCCCGTGGTGCACAGGCGCGTCACCTCGAGCGTGCGCCCGTCATCGCGACGGCGGCTGACCGGGCGGCCAACGATCACCACGCCGACGATCTCGTCATGTTGGACCGCGGCGATGCTGAATTTGTGACCGACCGGCGGCGTATGATGCCGGTGGTGTAGCTTCACGAATGCGGCGGCATCCGCAAAGGAGATCGGAGCGGTGGACAGGCGCGCGCTCATGCTGCTTTCCTCAAAGGCTGGGCGCTCGGCTGATTGGCCGCGACCAGCGCGCGAGCCACGGGCGGGCACACGCTGTTGCCGATCGCGTTGATCTGCTCGGCGATGGTCAGGGGGCGCTCGACCCACTTGCCGCGCAGTAATTTCCGCACGACGGGATCGAGCACGTAGCTGTCGGGGAAGCCCTGCGCCCGGGCGAGCTCGCGCGGCTTGAGCATGCGCAGGCCGATATCAACGATCACATAGGCGCGCGCATCGATCGTGACGGTCACCACTGCGAAGCGCGCCAGCGTGGTAACCGTGTCCAGCGGCCGATCGACCGCTTGCACCTGGCTCGCTTCGTTCTCACCGTTGGTGGCGTAATATTTGACGAGGAATGCGGCGGTGCGGACGGCGCGTTCCATCATTTCCGGCGGCAGAGCGCCTTCCTCGAGCAGCGTCGTCTCGACAATCCGCTGTTGCGATCCCGTCGTCGTGGCGGTCGAAAGAGGTCGGCGCGCGTCACGGCCGGCGCTGTTGCGGTTGCGCGGCCCGCCGTTCGCCTGCTCCAGATGCGCGGCGACGACCGCATGATGCTGGCCGTTGGCGCGCACAGTACGCAACGGCTGCTCGGGGTCACCGCCTGCGCCGGTCTTATCGCTGCCGTAGAAGCTCGACAGGAACGCGGTGACCGCGGCGTGCTTGCAGGCGCCAGCGACCATCGTCCCCAGCGGCTTCTGGATATCGAGCGAGCGCGGCGCTTGCCCGGAGCGCTCGCCATACCCGGTCTGGATCATGGTCGCGGCGACCATGCCGAGCGGCGTCGCGCCGGCGGGCCGTGCCGGTTCGCCATTGGCGGTCACCGTGGGCATTTCCTTGTCCATCGGCGAGCCGACGCTGCCGGTGCGGAACTTGGTGATGTGCGGCGCGAGCACCACCTCGGCAACGCCGTTCGTATCCTTCTTGGATGCGGCAACGGTATGGTGCGGCACATCGACCGGGCGATTTGCGCCGCCATGCTGGCCATAGGTGACGAACGGCGACCCAACGACGCGATGGTCAACGCCGTCGCGGTTCACAATGAACGGCTTGGCCGCATTGACCACATACCGCATCACACCATGCGCGATCCGGCGCTTGGTAGCGTCCGCCAGCTCGCGGGCACGATCGAAGATCGACGGGCATGGTATAGACCAGTCGATGCATTCGGCGGCGGTGCGATACGGCAGCAGCTTGCCGCTGCGCACGCCCGGCGAATTGGGGTCGCCATGCGTCGGCTTCGGCCAGACGATCGGCAGGCCATCGCAGCGCATGACCATGTAGAGCCGCTTCCGGCTGGTCGGCGCGCCATAGTCGCAGGCCCTGAGGACGCGCCACTGCACCCGGTAGCCGAGCCCCCGGATCGCACGCACGAACCGCTTGAACTCGCGCCCTTCTTGGCCCGCGATCGGGCGGCCGGCGTCATCGAGCGGCGCGGCGTATTCGAACTCCTCGACGTTTTCGAGATAGCCGCAAGTCGGCCGGGTTTCCTTGAGCCAGTGAATGACTTCCCAGCAAAGCGCGCGAATGCTGCGATCCTTGACCGGGCCACCCTTCGCCTTGCTGAATTCCTTGCAATCCGGCGAGAACCAGGCGCCAGCGACGGGCCGCATCTTGGTTGCGGCGAGCGGCCACAGCGCCTTGATGTCCTGGCAATAATGCGTCGTGCCGGGATGGTTCGCCTTGTGGATCGCGATCGCGGTCGGGCTGTGATTGACGGCGATATCGACGCTACGGCCGATTGCCTGCTCAATGCCGGTGCTGGCCCCGCCGCCGCCCGCAAACCCGTCGATGAACAGGCCGTCGACGTGAATCGGGGTGAAGGCGAGCGTGGCCGCGAGGAAGCCGGTTGCCGCGCTCATGCCGCCTCCATCGCGTTGAGCAGGCCGCCACGATCGCCGTCGATGCGACGCCGCGCGATGTCTGCGTATTCGGGGTTGAGCTCGATCAGGACAGCGTTGCGCTGGAGTCGATCGGCGACGAGGCCCGTTGTCCCGGCACCGCCGAACGGATCAAGCACGGTGCCGCCGGACGGACAGCCGGCGAGAATGCAGGGCTCGACTAGCGCCGGCGGGAACGTCGCGAAGTGCGCCTCCGAAAACGGCTGCGTCGGGATCGTCCAGACCGACCGCTTGTTGCGCTGCCCGCCGCGGCCAACATCATCGAGCCCTCTTTGGTCGCTGCTGTCGGGATATTGGGCATGGCGCGGGGGAACGCCCCGGCGGCGGCCACCAACGGCCTTCATCGCACCGTTCGTCTTTCCAGGAACTCGGTCAGATCCGCGCTGGCCCTCCACGTTCTGAGCGAGGCGGGAAATGCTGGCTTCGGCAAGCCCTTCGGCGACCGCCGCAGCATCGTAATAGTAGCGCGGCCCCTTGCTCAGCAGGAACAGATATTCGTGCGCCTTGGTGCAGCGATCGCGCACCGATTCCGGCATCGGGTTCGGCTTCGACCAGATGATATCCTGCCGGAGATACCAGCCGTCGGCGCGGAGAGCGAAGGCCAGCATCCACGGAATGCCGATCAGGTCTTTCGGCTTATATCCCGTCGGCGGCTTCACCCATTTTCGCCCGATCAGCCCATTGGCGACCATCTGATTATGGAAGAACGAACGCGACCCGCGATTGCTCGCCTGCTTTTGATGCTGGCTGTCTTCGGGGTTGCCACCGCGCCCGCTGGCCGCATAGCTATCGCCGATATTCAGCCAGAGCGTACCGTCATCGCGCAGGACGCGACGAACCTCGCGAAACACCGCGACCATCTGCTCGATGAACTCATCGGGGGTCGGCTCGAGGCCGATCTGATCTGCGACGCCATAATCGCGCAAGCCGAAGTACGGCGGCGAGGTAACGCAGCAATGAACCGATCCTGCATCAAGAGTCGGCAGCACGTTACGGCAATCGCCGGGGATGATCTCTACCGCCATTATTCCCGCCCCGCCGCACTCAGCTTCGCCGCGATCTCTCGTGCCGCGCTCATGCCGGCACCCCATCGTGCTGCACACCGTCGAGCAGTCGGCCGGCGGCTTTCTTGCCGACGCGTTGCATGACGTGGAAGCGCTCGCCGTGAAAGCCTCGGCCGCCGGCGAGGTTGAGCCACTGCGTCTTACCGCGATCGGCATAGGTGTTGGTGTAGTCAGCGCGCCAATCGGGATCGGCCCGCTCGCGATCGAGCGCGGGGATCCACTCGCCCCACTGCTTAAACAGGAACGGCACTCCGGCGGCGGCGCACTGGTCACGGAGCGAGCGCGCCCAATCCGGGTGCATCGGTCGGGCATGATGCCCGCTCTCGCCGCCGACGATCACCCAATCGAGTTTGCGATACGGGGACTTTGTGGCGCCGTGATAGAGCCTGCCGCCGCCATAGCTCTTGGGGTTCATGCCCCAGCCCATGCCTTCCAGCGCGTCGAACTTGTCCGTGCACGTCGTGAGCGTGAGCGCGGTCAGATCGACCGGGCCCAACAGCGGCTCCATCGACAGGAAGACGTACCGAGGCCCCTTGATGGTGAGCAGCTTGGGGATATCCCGGTCGGCTTCGGCCTGATTGACGATCGTCGCGCCCAGCCAGACGTTGCCCGGCCAGCCGCCGGCGGCCTCGGCCATCTTCTCCGCATTGCCGATGCGCTTCGTCACCAGCAGCCAGTCAAGGTGCGGCGTCTCACGGATCAGTGCGAACAGGTCGGCCCGCCACGCGGGATCGACCTCGTTATCGAACACGTCGGCCAGCGAGGCGCAGAACACGCGATAGCGGATGCCGAGCTTCGCCGCCCGGTTGTTCCAACGCCGCGGCTGCTTCCACGTCGCCGCCGCAGTCCGGCGGCGCGGCGCGCCTGAGCCCCATTCCACGCCCAGCCGCGCCTTCGACAGGTCGGCGGCATAGCAATGGTCGCAGCCCGGGCCGATGCGCGTGCAGCCGATCCACGGGTTGAAGGTGTGGTCGGTCCACTCGATTTTGCTGTTCTCAGCCATGGGGGGATTCCAGTTCGAAACGGGTGCCCGGCGGCGGCGCGTCCTGCACCTCCAGCCAGAGGCCGAGCGCGAGGAAGGCCAGCGCGAGCAGCACGGCGAGGATTTCGGCGGCGCGCTTCACCGGTGCCGCCTCCGCGGCGCGCGGCACGGCGCGCAAAGCCCGCCGACCAGGCGCAGCGAATGCTCGTCGCAATTCTCGCAGGTCCCCGGCGCGCCGGCGGGCACCGGCTGGCGCGCGGCGCGCAGGCTCGTCTCCAAATGCAATTGGGAGATCGCGACGGCTTCGTCGGCCCAATCAGCCATTGTTCGGATCCTTGATGGCGCGGGCGAAATGCCCGGCGTAGACGCCAACCGCTTTCCAGTAGGCGGCCATCGGTGCTTTGTGCTTGCGCCAGCACTTGTCGGCGCGGTCGCGCGCGTCCGCTTGGATCGCCCGCGCAGCATCGGCGAGCTGCTGACGAACCTCGATCGGCAGTGAGCGCAGGGCAGCGACGCCAGCCAGCGCGAGCAACGGATTGCGAACCTCGCGTTTCGACGATCGGACACGGGGGCTTTTTGCGCGCTCGTAGATCTCGCGCTGCTCTGCGGTGGTGCGCTCGGTGAAATGGCGCGCCTCGGCGTGCGAATTCATCAGTAAAACCCCCGATATGGATATTTCCGAGGCGGCGAGGTCCACCCGGTGGCCTCGATCCAGTTCTTGTTGCCGATCGGCGAGATGACCTTGACCTTCCCGTCGGCGCGGCGGGCGAGCACCGGGCACTCGAAGGCGAACACGTCCGGCAGGCACCCGAGGTCCGGGTTGCCCCATTCCTTCGCCGTCGCCTGGCGCTTGACGGTGATCACCTCGACGGTGGCCGGGTCGATCCCCATTTCCTCGAGCGTGCGGGTCTGCTCGTAGGTGAAGCGCTCACCGCCGACGATCGCGCTGTTTTCCTCGCGCCCGCCGATGATGCTGCCGTGCCACGGGTTCGGGTTCGACGGCGTGTAGACGCGCAAGGCCGGCTGGCGGCCGACCGGCGTCATGGCGTCGGGGTCGAGGCCGCTCAAAAGACGCGCTCCGCGACTGCAGCGGCGGCCTCGGCCAGCGCGAAGACGGACACGCCGAGGAGAAGGGCGAGCGGGATCACGACGCGATCGCCTTGACCGTGGTGAGCACGGCCCAGCCGGCCAGCGCGATCAGCGACCACAGGATGATGCTGATGCCAAAGGCGAGAATCCAGTCGAGCGCGAGCTGGCGCCGGGTGCGCATCGGCTCAGCCCACACGCCATCGGCGCGATCGACGGGCGTCGACCACGCTGCGCGGCGCCTGTCGCTCTGCTGAGCGCGAGAAACCCCGGGACTGCTATGGGTACGGGTCATTGTTTTCCCCATCAAAGAATGATGGGAAAATGTGCGACTATTTCGTACGTGTCAACGAGTTTTTCGCACAGACGCGAATTTATCGGACGCGATATCTCCGCTGGCTTAGGCCCGCCGGCGCCAGATCAATCTTCGCGGACAGGACAATCCCGACGATTCGGATCTCGTCGTCGACGATGCTCTCGGGCGAAAGGTTGGGGATGCGGATCGGCTCCTGAAACTCCGGTTCGAAGGACTCGCAGCGCAGCACCCACTCGCCTTCCTCTTGATCGAGGCGCTTGCAAGTCATCTCGGTAAGGTCATGCGCGGTGCGCTCGACGATGACGAGATCTCCGGCCTTTGGCTCGACCGAGGAGAACTTGATCCACATACACTCAAGATCCGCCCCAGGCGGGATCGTCCGGTTCATCGACAGGCCATCCATTCGGACACCGAAGCGCTTCGCGCCTGGAACCTTCGACGGCCCGAACCTCACATCGTAGCGCTCGCTTGCGGCCCATTCTGACTGCGCTCGAAACACACCAGCCGCCACGGACCCCGTCACTTCGACCCACTCGCTGCTATCTTCATCATTTCCCGGTTTCTGAAGCTGTTGAACGTTAAGCTCCCCGGTAACCCCTGCGAGTGTAAATATTTCGCCACGATCAACTCCCCGTGGCACCAACACTTCCGCGATCTTTTTGGTCAGATCAAGCGGAAGGATCGGCTTCTTGTACTTCTTGTCGGTCTCGTACGTGGCGTAAGTCGATGGAGCCATTTCGAGGGCATCGGCCATCTTCCGCACCGACAGCTTCGGCACGGCGCTCTCGCGCAAACGCTTCAGTCGCTCTGTGACGGGCTCCATGGCGCTATAGAACGAATTTTTCGCGCTGTGTCTGTGCGAAAAACCCGTTGATTGATGTGCGAAAAGATCGTACGAATTTTCGCCATGGCTCACGGCGCAGACCTCTTCACGAAACTCGGCGGCACCCGCGCGATGGCGGAATTGCTCGGCAAGCCGCCATCGACCGTCCAGAGCTGGAAGGCGGCCGGGCGTATCCCGGCGGCGGAGCAGCCGCTCGTCATCGAGCGCGCCCGCGGGGCGGGGTACGAGATCTCTGCCGACGATGTCGTCTGGCCGCTTGGGCAGGCAGCCGCATGATGTGCGCCGTCACTGATATCGGCCGCCCCGTCGCCGGTGCCGATGACGCCCGCAGCTCCGTCTGGTCGAAAACCTGCGCCCGCTGCTCCACCACCGCGTGGCACCCGGACGTGCGCACCTGTCCATTCGGCGACTGCCCGTTCCGCGCGGAGATCCCGGCGGCGGCAAACAGCGATTCCATCCCTTTCCATGACGCCGAGGTATCCCGTGCAGCACGATAGTGTCGTTCCTCCCGCGAGCCCGGTCGCGGACGAAGACTTCCGCAACGCGATGGTCGCCGGCCTTGCGCGCGCGCAGAGGAGGGTAGGGGCGCGAGCGCTGGCCTACATCATGGACCTGACGCCGAAGGGGCTTCGCAACATTTTCGGCGGCGTCGCGCAGCGACCGGATCCGAAGCGCCTGTGGGACGCCCTCGGCGCGTGCCCGACCGCGCTCGACGACATCGCGGACCTGTACGACCGCCGGATCGTGGCGAAAGACGCCGCGGTGGTCGATGATCACGGCACGTTGCCGATCGCGACGCTGCTGCACCTGGTTGCCGAGGCCGAGAGCCCGGACAGCCCCGGCGGCACTGCCAAGACGCATTCGGAGCTGCTGGCAATGGAGGATGCAGTTCGCATCGTCCACCACATCACCGGCAACTGGATCGACGAAATCAACCGACTGCGCGCACCCCGCGCGGTCAATTTGAAGGCTTGAGCGAGCCGGGCGGCGCCCCGGGGGAGTGACGAGATGGACGTGAATAAGGGCGCGGCGGCCGGCAACCCGGCTTCCGCGATCGGAAGCTTGCGCGCGCAGCGGATCGAGGTGATCGGCAACGCGCGCCTCTATCTCGGCGACGCGTCCGAGATCATGCCGGTCGTCGGCCATGTCGACGCGGTGATCACCGATCCGCCGTACAAGTTTTCCACCTCGGGCGGCGGCGCGCTGCGCGGGCACCGCCCGTACCTCAAAGAGATCGCGGCGGCCGGCCTTGATCAGGGCTTCGACATCGAGGTGCTGTCCGCTGCAGTCGAGGCTGGCGCCACCAGCGTCGCGGTATTCTTCCACTTCGACCAGGTGTTCGAGATCGCCGAGTGGTTTCGCCGCTCCGGCCTTGAGCGCAACGCCATGTGCTTTTGGCGGAAGACGAACCCGATGCCGGTGGCGAACCGGCACTACCAGCCCGAGCTGGAATATTACTGGCACGGCTGGAGCCGCCCGTTCGGCGTCGGCGGGGCGCTCCCGCAGAAGCGGCGGGTGTGGGACGGGGCGGTGGGCGACAGCGAGTTCGGCCACCCGACGGAAAAGCCGATCGACCTGATGGCGAAGATGGTCATCAACGCGTCCGACCCGGGCGCGGTGGTGGTTGATCCGTTCATGGGCAGCGGGTCAACCGGCGTCGCGGCGTTGGGCCTCGGTCGGCGGTTCGTCGGCATCGAACATGATCCGGTGCATTTCGATACGGCCTGCCGGCGGATCGAGGCGGAACTGGCGCAACCCGGCCTGTTCGCTGGCGAGGCCGCCTGATGGCCCGCCATCGCTACCAGCAATCCTTCGCGAAGGATTCCGCGCCGATCGACGACAAGGCGCTGCTCAGCGCGCGCGAACTGGCCGCGCGGGATGGGTCGAACCACCTCCTTCGCGCCCAACTCAGCACCGGCCAGCACATCCTTCCGATCGCGATGGCGGTCGCGGCGGCGGCGGCCGTTGGCCTGCGCCCCGAATTTGTCCGCCCCGCGGCGGGCGACCCCACCCTTGCGGACTTCATGGCGTCCGCCCCCACCGAGTGAAGGAGAGAGAAATGACCATCCAGACGACCTCAGCGAATTTCCGGCGCGCGATCGCGCTTGCCAGCAAGGTAATCGAGCGGCGAAATACGCATCCGATCCTCGAAACCGTGCGCGTGCATGCCAACGGCCGCTTCGAGGTGACGGGCACCGACCTTGACCTCTCGGTCACCGCGTCGGTCGAGCGTGAGGCGGGGCCAGCGGCGGATTTCGCCCTGATGGCGCCGAAAGCAATCGTCTCGGCGGTGTCGGCCGCCGGCGACAAGGAGGTCCGCCTGGCGCCGACGGCAGAGTGCGGCAAGGTCTCCATCGCGTCCGGCGCGCTGGCGATGACGGTCGCGACGCTGCCGGCCGATGACTTCCCGCTCGACGCTGTTCGCGAGCTCCACCCGGAGTTCACGGCCACACTGTCGCGCGAGCATATCGCTGCGCTCGCCCGGGTCGCCGATGCGATCTCGACTGAGGAGACGCGCTATTACCTCAATGGCGTCCACATGTCGGCGATCGCCGGCGCGATCCGCTTTGACGCCACGAACGGCCATATCCTGTACCGCGTCGACGTTCCCACGCCGGACGCCGCCGGCACGCTTGAAAGCGCGATCATCCCCCGCAAGGCCGTCCGGCTGCTGCTCGATCTCGCGAAGTCGGCGGACGGCGGTATCAGCATCGTGCTCGGCCGCATCGCGCCGCCAAACGAGGTGGGGTCGACCGCGCCGGACAGGAAAAACCTGCTCCGGTTCAGCGCCTCCTATGAGGAACGCGCCGCGTCGGTCCAGATCTCGGGCAAGACGATCGACGGCATGTTCCCCGATGTCGAGCGCATCATCCCGGCGAAGCGCGACCGCCAGTGTGTGATTAGCCCCGCCGCGTTGCGCCGCGCCGTCGCGGCGGTGTCCGGCCACGAGCGCGGCTGGCGTGCGGTTAAGCTCGCCTTCGCGGGCTCCGACCAGCTCACCGTCTCGGCGGCATATGTCGGCCTCGGCCTCACCGCCGCCGTGACCGTGCCGTGCCAGCATACCTGCGCGGGCTTCGAGATCGGCTTCAACGGCGGATACCTCACCTCGATCCTGACGGCGGCCGGCGGCGACGAGGTGGTGCTCGATTTCGGCGACGCCGCCGCGCCGATGCTCGTCCGCAACACCGCCGACACCGCCTGGCTCGGCGTGATGATGCCGATGCGCTTCGACTGATCCCCACCACCGGAGATTTGACCATGACCGACAACGTATCCGCCGAACAGCTCCGCCAGTTCATCGAGCGCATCGAGCGTCTGGAGGAGGAAAAGCAGGCCTTCGTCGACGACATCAAGGATGTCTACGCCGAGGCCAAGTCGACCGGGTTCGACGCGAAAACGATGAAATCCATCATCCGCCTGCGGAAGATGGAGAAGCATCACCGCGACGAGGCTGACGCGCTGCTCGAAACGTATCGCCAGGCGCTGGGGCTGGTGTGAGGCTCCCCCGGTTCATTCGACGGCCGCCCACCGCGGCGGCCGTCTCCCCTGTGCATGCGCAGATCCTTGAAGCGCTCGCGCGTCGCAGGGCGTCGCGTCCCGCGAATCAGGAGCGCGCCGCCCGCGCGGCGGCGACCCGCTGGCGTGCGCAGATAGAGCGCGACCCGCTGTTCAACCGGGGCATCCGCGGGTGAGGCTGCTCGAGCGCCCGATCCAGCGCGCCGCCATCCGCATGTTCGCGATGCACCGGTGCTTCGCCGTCCACGTGCCGAACGGGAGCCATCTCGCCGGCAACGCGATGGCGCGCATTAAGCAGGTGGCCGCGCTCAAGAAAGACGGCATGTCGCCAGGCTTCCCGGATCTGATCATCATCGACCAGCTCGCGCCGCGCGTCGGCGTCGTCGAGTGCAAGCGCGAGGGGCTGGCGAGGCTCGATCCCGATCAGGTGACTTGGCGCGATGATCTGGAGGCGATCGGCATCCCGTGGGGGCTGGTGAATAGCCTCGACTGCCCGATCCGCATCCTGCGCGAATGGGGGTGGCGATGAGCGTCCGCATCATGACGCGGGTGTGGGATATCCGCTTGCCCGACAGCGAAAAGCTTGTGCTGCTCGCGCTGGCCGACTGCGCCAACGACGAGGGCCTGTGCTGGCCGTCGATGGCGACGCTCGCAACCAAGTGCAGCAAGAGCGACCGCACCGTGCAGGCGTCGATTAAGGCGCTGGTAGCGGCCGGGCATCTGAGCCGCGAGGAGGTGCCGGGAAGGGGGTGCCGCTACATCGTTCACCCCACCCCCGAAGCTGTTTCACCCCCGAAGCGGCTTCGCCCCGAAAAGTCTTCACCCCCGAAGGGAGCGACGCCGACCCCCGAAGCGGCTTCGGACAAACCGTCAAGAACCATCACCTCTCCGGTGGCTTCGCCACCTCCGAGGACGCGCGCCAGCAAGGTCAGGCCTTTCCGATTGCCTGATGATTGGAAGCCCGAGCGCTTCGCTGACGGCACGGTGGCCCGCGAGGTGATCGACCGCCGCGGCCGGGACTGGGCGCGCGCCGCGATGGAGGCCTTCCGCAACTGGGCGAAGAACGCCCGGGACAAGGATGGGATCGGCCGGAAAACCGACTGGCAGGCGGCATGGGCGAATTGGGTGATCGAGCAGGACAAGCGTGATGGACGACATGGAGGATCGCAGCGTGTGGCAGGAACCGACGGGCGCGGTGGCTCGGCAAGCGGAATGGGGCCGACCGTCGACGCCGCCAGCCGTTTCCTCGCGCGTCGCGGCATTGGCGAACATCACGAACCTCACCCCCGCGGATGATTGCGAGTTCATCTCGATCCTGACGCCGTGCCTCCAGCTCGTTGCGCCGGTCGGGATGACGCTGGATGCGCAGGATACCTGGTTTGAAGCGGCGCGCCTCGCGCTCGCCGAGGTGCCCGCCGATCTGCTGCGCCGCGGCGCCAAGACGGCGATGAGCGAGGCCGACCATCCGGCCAAGATCGTGCCGGCCATCATGCGCGCAGTCGGGGACGATCTCGCTTGGCGGCGGCGCAACCAGCGCGCGACGGCTGAGCGCGATGCCGGCGCACGGGATGCGCTGCCCGCGCCGGGGCAGGAGAGCGTGACGGCGGCCGAGGTGGACGCGATCTGCAAGCGGTTCGGCGTTGGCCGGTATTCGGCGGCCACCGGCGCCGCGGACCCGTCGCGGCCGGCGGTTGTTGCGACGCATGCCGATCCGAACCGGCCGTGCCGCGCACCGACGCGTGAAGATTATATCCGGCTGGGCGTCGACCCGGCCGTGCTGGACGAAATCGAGAGCAAGCGGGGGAAGAAATGACCGACGTGGCGAAATGGTGCATCTTGCGGACCAGCGCGGGGCGGACGATCCCGCTGGCGAAATCGCTCGCCGACGCCGGGTTCGTGGTCTGGACGCCGATCGCGATGGTGTCGCGGCGTATCCCGCGGCGGACGAAGCGAGAGAAGCGGGAAGCGCCGCTCATGCCGACGTTCGTCTTTGCGGATGCAGCGGAGATCAATGACCTGTTCCGCGTGCTCCGCGACCCGATTAGCCCGCATCCGGCTTTCTCCATCTTCCATGTCGGCCCGCGCGTTCCCGTCATCGCCGATCTGGAGGTTGCCGAGCTCCGCGCCGCCGAGGATCGGGCTCGCGGCCGGAAAACCGGGCTGGAGCTGCAACGCGAGCAATTCCCGATCGGCTGCGCTGTGCGGATCGTGGAGGGTGTGGCGACCGGGCTTGAAGGCGAGGTTGTCGGCCATGACGGCAAGTCAGTCATCGTCATCGGCAATGGGCGCATGCGATTGAAGATTGCCACTTTCATGCTGCGAACGGATGCGGTACATAAGGGGAAATCTTCGGCACCCGCGTTCGCCGCGGCGTGATCGAGCGGCTGGCAGGATCAGCCGGCGGGCGCATCGAGCGGGCATCAGCCGACAGCATCGACCCCGCCGCTACCGATAGGCGCAATGGCGCGCCGGCGGTGCGGCGAAGCGTATCTAAATCACGCCAGTGTAGCTCAGCAGGTAGAGCACCCGCCTTGTGAGCGGACGCGCGTCGGTTCGATCCCGGCCGCTGGCTCCAATCCGGTCGGCTGATCCTCTCCCAGCCCGCCGCCTCGCCGTGTGATCCCTTCGCGGCGAGGGAAGATCGAGGCGCAAGATTATTGCGCAACACCCGGCACCTGCTTGCCATTCGTTGCGACCGCGCAACATTGTTGCGCGCCACCCCGCCCCCGGCGCGGGTCCTTCCCGGCCCGGCCGCTATGCGGGGGGCAATGGCGCAGAAAATGTCTAGCCACCGGTTTTCGCTAGGCTGCCGCCGCCTTGACACCGTTTTTGGCGGTTTTCTGCCACTTTTGACGAGCGGGAGCCGGCATTTTGGGTATCGATACCGAAACGCTCACCCGCGCGGACGTGGCGTGGCTGGTCGGCATGTCGGACAGCTGGGTTCGCGACCGGATGCAGGCCGGCGACCTGCCGCGGCCTGGCGCGACGGCTGAGGAGTACGTCGAGGCGTTCGTCGCCTTCAAATTGAGGCGGTTCGAGCGCACCGATGCGGCGGGCGACGGGCTTGACCTTGAGGCTGAGCGCGCGCGGCTCGCGAAAGAGCAGGCCGACGGCAAGGCGCTCGACAATGCGGAGCGGCGCAAGGAACTGGCCTCGCTGCCCGACATGACGACTGCCGTTGTCGGCGTGATCACCCTGGCTGTTTCGCGGCTCCAGCAGGTTCCCGCGTTGGTCGCGAAGGGTGACCTGAAACTTCGGCAGCGGATCGAGACCGCAATCAACGATGCCCTCGAAGGACTGAGCATCACCCAAGTCGAGGAGGCAATGGGCGGGGGCATAGATGAGGAGGAAGAAGCCCCCGACGGCGAGTAGCTTGCGCGTGAACGGCGCGCCGATCGCGGCGGCGGTTCGGGAGTGGCTGGCGGCATTCAAGCCGCGGATCAAGCCGAAGCTTTCGGCCTTCATGACCGAGCACGCTCGCGATGAAACAGGTGCTCGCATCCGGCCGATGCCGTTTCAGGGCGAAATGGCCGACGCGTTCACCGATCCGATCACCGCCCAGGTGTCGGTGATGAAGTCGAGCCGCATCGGCTATTCGACCATCCTGCAATGCTTCATGGGCTATCGGATCAAGTACGATCCGGCTCGCTCGCTGATCTACCAGCCGACGATTGATGACGCGGAGAAGTTCAGCCGCGACGATCTCGACCCGGTGTTGCAATGGCCGATCGTTCGCACGGTCGCGGAGTTCAAGCCGCGGCATCGCGATAACCAGATCCGGGCCAAGCGCTACAAGGGCGGCTGGATCCAGATCAAGGGCGCCAACAGCCCGAAGGAATTTCGGCGCGTCACCGCTGATGACGTGTTCTTGGAGGAGTGCGACGGATACCCGTGGTCATCGCGGGAGGAGGGCGACCCCGCCCGCCTGGCGTTCAAGCGCAACCTGACCTCGGCGCGGCCGTTCAGCGCGGCCGGCTCGACGCCGAAGGTCAAGGGCATGAGCCGGATCGAAACGCTGTTCCTGCAAGGCAGTCAGGAGCATCGTTATGTACCGTGTCCCGAATGCGGGTTGATGCAGCGCCTCGTCTTTGGCGACGGCACCGGCGCCGGCATCCGATGGGAGCCGCGGCACGAACCGACCCGGGCCTGGTATCGCTGCGAAAACGGCTGCGATATCGACGAGTCCTATAAGGCTTGGATGGACGAACAGGGCGAGTGGCGCGCGCATAATCCCGGCGCCTTTCCACATCACCGCTCCTTCCATATCTGGTCGGCATATAGCCAGTTCCCCGGCGCTGCGTGGCTTAGCCTCGCCCGCGAATTTCTCGATGTCCGCAAGGATCCGAATGCGCTTCGCACCTTCGTCAACCAGGTGCTCGGCGAGACATGGGAGGAGAAGGGCGAGGCCCCCGAGTGGCAGCGCCTGTATGATCGGCGGGAGAAGGGCATGTCTCTCGGAACCCCGCCAGATTGGGCCGGCCTTCTCATCGGAGCGGCTGACGTGCAGCGCGGCGGCGGCGGCCGCATCGATCTCGACATTTGGGCCTTCGGCCCCGGCCGCAAGCGTGCGTTCGTCGAGCGCATCGAGGTGTTCGGCCGGATCGCCGAAGACGCGACGTGGACGCAGTTCGACGCGGAGGTTTCGCGCGAGTGGGAAACGGTGGACGGGCGCTCGATGCGCCTGGCGCGCGTCGCAATCGATACCGGCGACGGCGAGAATACGATGGAGGTTTACCGCTGGGCGCGCCGCCACCCGGGCTTCGCGATGGCGGTGAAAGGCCGGGAGAGCTTGGCGGCGCAGCAGGCGATCGGCTCTCCGTCCTGGCAAGATGTCACCGTCGGCGGCCGCAAGATCCGCCGGGGCGTCAGGCTGTGGAACGTCGGCACATCGATGCTCAAAATGGAGTTGTTCGGGCAGCTCGGCATGGAAAAGCCGGTCGACGGCGAGGAGTACCCGGACGGCTATGTCTATTTGCCCGATGGAATGACTGACGAGCTGGTGAAGCAGCTTGTTGCCGAGGAACTGCGCTTCATCCGTCTCCGATCCGGCGGCGTGCGCCGCGAGTGGCATAAGATCAGGGAGCGCAATGAAGCGCTCGACAATGCCGTCTATGCGCGCGCCGTTGCGATTTCTCTCGGCGCCGACCGGTGGTCGGATGCCAAATGGCAGCAACTTTCCGGTGATCGATCGCCAGCCACGCGAAAGCCGGCGACCCGCATCGACGTTTCGCGACCGACCGCAGCGCCTCCGCCGCCCGCCAAGGCGCCGGGCCAGCCCGCCGCGAACAAGCGACCGAAGATCAACCCGCTGACCGGGCGCCCGGTCGGCAATCACCTGAGAGGGAGGCGTTGATGGCATTCACCCAAGCCGACCTCGATAACATCTCGCGCAACATCGCGAGCGGCATCCTCGAAACCCGCTATTCGGATGGGCGGCTCGTCCGATTCCAGACGCTGGACGAGATGATGCGCGCGCGCGCGCTGATTGCGGGGCAGGTTACGTCCAATCAGGCGGACAGTCGGCCCCGCCGGCGCACCGCTCCATATAGGAACGGCTGCTAATGGCTGGCCTGTGGGGGCGGATGCTCGCCGCGGTAGCGCCGCGCCGCGCGGCGGCACGCGCCGAGGCGCTGGTGCGGGTCGAACGTGCAGAGCTGCGCCGCGCGGCGTTGCGCAGCGTGCGCAATCAGTATGACGGCGCGACCTTTAGCCGGCGCTCGCAAGGCTGGCGCCGATCCAGCAAAGACGCGAACTACGAATTGCTCGGCTCCGCATCGGTGCTCGCGGTCACCGCGCGCGACATGGTGCGCAACAATCCGTACGCCGAGCGCGCCGTTTCCGCGATCGCGACTGACCTCGTCGGCACCGGCATCACCTTTCAGGTGATGCGCAATGGTGAGCCCGACGAAGCGCTCACCGCACTTGCCAAGCTGCACTTCGAGACGGCCGCATGCGATGCCGACGGACGGCAAAATTTGTACGGCCTCCAATTGCAGGCTGCCCGAACGATCGTTGAGAGCGGCGCCGTGCTCGCGCGGTATCGCCCGCGCTTTGCAAAGGACGGCCTGCCGGTCCCGTTCCAAGTCCAGATGCTCGAGCCCGATTATCTGGATACCAATCGCAACGGCCTGCTCGAGAAGGGCATGTACGTGTCGGGCATCCAGTTCGACGCGATCGGAAACCGGCAATATTACTGGCTCTTCCCGAATCACCCGGGAGCGATCGCGGCGCAGGGGATGATTGCGAAGCCGGTCCCGGCGGCCGATATCACCCATGTCTTCCGGCAGGATCGACCGGGACAGCAGCACGGGGCGAGCTGGTTCGCGCCCGTGATCATGGCGATGCGCGAGTTCGCCGAATATCAGGACGGGCAGCTGCTCCGGCAGAAGATCGCCGGCTCGTGGGCGGTGTTCAGGATCGGCGCTGAGGGCGAGGATGCGGCGGCCGACGCCACTGACGGCACCGATCGCACCGATTTCATCGAACCGGGCATGATCGAGGATCTTCCCATCGGCGCCGATGTGAAGTTCGCAAACCCGCCCGGCGTCGAGGGCTATGCCGATTTCACCAAGATCTCGGTCCGCACCTTCGCGACGGGCATGAACCTGCCTTATGACATCTTCGGCGACCTCGAAGGCGTCAATTTCTCGTCCGGGCGGATCGGCCGCATCCAGTATCACCGCCAGCTCGACAGCTGGACGTGGAACATGCTCATTCCGCAGTTCTGCGTCCCCGTCGGCGAATGGTTTTTCCGCGCGGCTCGCCTCCTCGGGCAGAATACCGACGGCTGCACGATGGAGTGGACCCCGCCGCGGCGCGAAATGCTCGATATCGCCACCGAAGGCCCGGCGATCCGCGACATGGTGCGCGCCGGACTGATGGATCCCGAGCAGGCAATCCGCGAGCGCGGCGAAAACCCGGATGCGGTGCTCGATGCTTGGGCACGCTGGGCCAAGAAAGTCGATAAGGCCGGGCTCATCTTCGACTGCGACCCGCGCCGCGTCACGCAGGTCGGCAATTCCGTCCAGGCCATGGCCGCGAAGCAGGCTCCGCAAGGAAAATAGCACATGGAAATCCTGATCTACGGGATCGTCGGCGACCCTGACGACGGCCTCGAAGCCGCGTGGCTGGTAAATGCGATCACGTCCGCGCCGGATGATATTTCGGTGCGCATCAACTCGCTCGGCGGCCTCGTTTTCGATGGGTTCGCCATCTATAACGCGCTCAAGCAATCGCCGCGGCGCGTGACCGTGCATATCGACGGCGTGGCGGGCTCGATCGCGAGCATCATCGCGATGGCCGGCAACGAGATCATCATGGCCGAGAATGCCGTGATGATGATCCACAAGCCTTCGGACGGCACCTACGGCGTGGCGACCGAGCTGCGCGCGACCGCCGACCGGCTCGACATGCTGCAAGACCAGCTCGTCAACATCTACGCCCAGCGCACCGGCATGACGCCGGAAGAGCTGAACCCGCTCCTCGACGCCGAAACATGGATGACGGCGCAGGAAGCGTTGGAGATGAATTTCGTCGACACGATCGCGGGCGCATCCACCGCGACCAACATGCTCGACGCCTCAAGGTTCGGGTTCCGCAAGGTCCCCGCGCACCCGCTCATCGCGAACGCGGCGAGCAAACCGGCGCCTGCCGCCGTCATCACTCCACAGGAGATTGTAATGGAAGACGACGTTCCGGCGCCGACCCCGACGCCGACCCCCGCGCCCACGCCGACCCCGGCCCCTGCGCCCGCTCCGGCCCCTGCGCCGACTCCCGCTCCGGCTCCGGCCCCTGCGCCGCAGCCGACCAACGTCGGCGATGCCGTCTCGGCGGCGCTTGCCGCGGAGCGCGCTCGCGCCGCGACGATCCGCAACGAGGCGACCCGCGCCGGCCTCACCCGCGAGTTCGCGGATGGCCTCGTCGACGAGGGCGTGACCGTCGATACCGCGCGCGAGCGTATCATCGACCATATCGCCACCAATGCGCCGAACATCACGAACTATCGGCCGGCGACCATTCCGGTGGCGCAGTTCGAAGCGCGCGCCGAGGCGATGAGCCTGGCGATCGCCCACCGCGCGAACCCGCGCAATCAGCTGACCGACGACGCGCGCGGCTTCGCGGGCCGTCGCCTGATCGTGCTCGCGCGCGACTTCATGGAGGCGACCGGCGTCAGCACGCGGAACATGACCGACGTGCAGGTCGCGATGGAGGTTTTCCGCCATCGCGCGCCCCGCAACGCCGGCCAGATGACGACCTCCGATTTCCCGGCGGTGCTCGGGAATACGGTCGGCCGCACCCTGCGCCGCGGGTACGATCTCGCGCCGCGCACCTTCCAGTCGTTCTGTCGGCAGACCTCGGTCCCCGACTTCCGACCGGTCTCGCGCGTTGCTCTGTCCGACATCTCGCCGATGAAGCAGGTGCTGGAGAGCGCCGAGTACGAATACGCGACCGTCGGCGATTCGGCGGAGCAGTATGCCGTCGGCAAGTGGGGCCAGATCATCCCGATTTCGTGGGAAACGATCATCAACGATGACTTGAGCGCGTTCGACCGCATCCCGATGGCGATGGGTCAGGAAGCCGCCCAGGTCGAGGGCGATGTCGTCTACGCGATCATGCTGAGCAACCCCCTGATGGCGGACGGCATCACGCTGTTCCACGCCAGCCACGGGAACCTCGCCGCTGCCGGCACCGTGATCGGGATCGATCAGCTGTCGGCTGGTCGCACCGCGATGCGCACCCAGAAGGCGCCCAAGGGCCGCTTCACCTCGGCCACCCCGGCGACGTTGGTGGTCGGTCCGCTGCGCGAGCAGCAGGCCAATCAGTATACCTCGCCGAACTTCACGGCCAATCAGGCGGGTAACATCAACCCGGAATACAACCGGTCGCTGTCCGTCACGGTGGAACCGCGCATCGGCGATTACAGCTGGTTCCTTGCGGCCGATCCGAATGCGCAGCCGATCGACACGATCGAATATGCGTATCTCGCCGGTCACGAGGGTGTGCAGATCGAGCAGCGGCAGGGCTTCGAAATCGACGGGATGGAAGTCAAAGCCCGCCTCGTCTTCGGCGCCAAGGCGATCGACTGGCGCGCCCTCTACAAGAACCCCGGCTCCGCGACCTGATCGGTCGATCGGGCGGCCGGAGCCCCGGTCGCCCGCCTTTCGTTCATCTGGAGAAATCCCATGCTGAATTATCTCGGCGAAGGCGACACGCTCGTCCTTACCGCTCCGGCCGCTGTCGCCTCTGGTGCCGGCGCCCTTATTGGAAACACCTTCGGCGTCGCAAAAACCGCGATTGCCTCGGGCGCCAAGGGCCCCTTCCTCATCGAAGGCAAGGTGTCCCTCCCCAAGGATGCCAACGCGATCGGCGAAGGTGTGAAGGTCTATTGGGACAACACCGCCAAGGTCGTCACCGCCACCGCCACCAGCAACACCTTGATCGGGGTTTCCATCCTCGCGCGGCTTGCTGGCGACACCACGGCTCAGGTCCGTCTCAACGGCGCGTTCGTCTGATCGCAGCCTGAATAAGGAGACACCCTATGCGTTATATTCTTCTCTTGAGCGCCGCCTTCGCGAACGGCGGCGCATTTATCGAGGCGGGCGAGACCGTACCGGTGAGCGATGACAAGCGCGCCATTACCGATGAGCGCGCCGAGGACATCGTTGAAGCGGGTCGCGGCGAGTTCCGCGAGGGCGACGATGATGACGAACTCGATGCCGGCGACGGGCTCGACGCCATGAAGGTCGCCGACCTCAAGAAGCTGGCCGACGAGGAAGCCGTCGATCTCGGCACCGCGGCCAAGAAGGATGAGATCGTCGCTGCGATCCGGGCGGCCCGCGAAGCCTGATCGTTGACCTGGTGGGCGCTGCGCGTGCGGCGCCCACGCACCTTCGGGGAAATATCATGAAGCATATCCACCTGAACGGCGCCGCCGTTCGGAACAGCGGCCATTATGTCGATGCGGGCCACACCGTCCCGGTCGGCGATGGCCCCGATCACATCGACGCCAAGCGCGCGAAAGATCTGGTCGATACCGGCCGTGCTGCGCCGGCCGACGGCAAGGCCGCGGCCTGATCATGGATCCGGCGCTCGCCGCCATCCGCGCCGCGCACGGCACGCCGGTGGATTATCTCCCGTCGGCGTCCGCAGCGCTGATTCCCGGCCTGAACGTGATCTGGTCGGACGTGGCGGGCGAGCCGTTTCAGGGGCCGGGCAATACCACCCGCCATATCAGCGCCGAGATCTACGTCGGCGACGTTCCGGGCCGCCCGACGGCGCAAACGCGCCTGACCCGCAAGGGCATCACGTGGAAGGTCATCCAGGTGGTCGACCGTGATGATGTCGAGGCGTGGGTTGTGACGCTGGAGAAGGCGTGATGTCCTCGCCGCGCAATCAGATTTTCCAGACCGCGCTCGCGCGCCTCGCAGCGCTGCCGGACGCGGCCGAAACCGAGTTGATGCCCAGCGCGGACCCAATTTCCTTCCCCGCCCGCCACATCTTCGACAACGGACAGTCGATCGAGGAAACGGGCCACGATTTCACGATGTACCGCCTCGATTTCTCGGTTGAGGGCTACCTTGAGCGCGACGGCGGCGCCGACGTGCATCAGCAATTGAACGATTTCTACGCGGCGACCGTCGCGGCGCTGGTCCCTGACCCGCCGCTCGATGGGCTCGCCGAAACGATCGACGAGGGCGACATGCGCGTGATGGTCGCGCCGCTCGCCGACGCCAAACGGCTCGCCTTCGCGCTCGACTTCTCGGTCACTTTCTCTGCCCGCCGGGACGATCCGGCCCAGCCCGCCTAAAGGAGGCACCAATGGACCCGACTATTCGCCCGGCGAACGTCGCCGTGCTCGTGAAGATCGAGGCGACGGAGGGCGTCGACGCCGCGCCGGACCCCACCGTGGACGCGATCCCGGTCGAGGCCGATTCCGTCACCTATGGCAACCCGTGGACGCAGGAAGCCAGCAACGAGGCGACCGGCTCGCTCGTCGCGGGCGCGCCGTTGATCATCGGGCAGACCGTGCCGATCAGTTTCAAGTCGCGCGTGAAGGGCGCGGGCGTCGGGGCGGTCTATTCCTCGACGGTGAAGCCGCCGCTGCACCAGACCTTTCAGATCTGCGGTTGGCGCGGCCAGTTCACCGCCGCGATCGCCGCGGCGGTCGCAACCGCGGGCTCGGCCACCACGCTCACCCTGCCGGCTGCCTTCCCGGCCGTGTCGCGCGCGGTACTCGGCATGATCCTGCTGCTCACCGGCGGCGCCGGCTCCGGCGCGCAACCGGCCGTGATCGACTATAGCGCCGCGCGCGTCGCGACGCTGTCGGACAGCTTCACTCCGGTGCTCGATGCGACCACCCAGGTCAGCATGCCGGCGAACTGGACCTATTCGCAGACCTCGCCGAGTGATCAGGCGAGCCGCCTTGCCGACCAGCCGAGCGGCACGATCTACATCTATGAGGACGGCCGTCTCTATAAGTTCACCGCTTGCCGCGGGACGCTGACGCTTGACGGCAAGAGCGCGCGGCCGGGCTATGCGACGTTCAACGGCACCGGGATTTTCGCCGGTCGCGTCGACGCTGCGATACCCGCCAACCTTGCGATCGCCGGCCACTCGGCGCCTGTGCTGGTGCAGGGAACGGGCGTGTCGAACGCGGCGAGCATGAACCGCAAGCCGATCAACCTTTCCACCTGGTCGCTGGATCCGGGAAGCCAGATCGAGAATATTGACGACCCGAACACCCCCTACGGCTTCGGCGCCGGCCAAATCGTCGACCGCGCACCGATGCTCAAGGTCGACCCGCTGGCAACGCTGATCGCCAATCGGGACATCATCAGCGATATCGGCAATGGCGTGACGATGCCGGTCGTTCTCCGCCACGGCAGTCAGGCGGGCAACCGGTGGGCGCTCATTGCGCCGTTCGCGCAGCCTGCGCAGGCCGATAACGGCACGCGCGGCAAGTTGCGGTCGGAGGATATCTCGCTCCAGTGCCGCACGCTGGGCAAAGACTCGGTCGGGCGCGATTCCGACAAATATGCGGTGTTCTTCTGATGGCGGCGACCAGCACCACCGAAGCCGAACGCTTCACGCCGCCGTGGCGGGAAACCGACGCGAAAAAGCCCGTCTATCTGATCCGCGCGGGCAGTCTCATCGAGCGCAGCCAGATCGAAGCCGAGTTGAGCGGGGTATACGACGCCGGGCGCGTCTATAGCTTCGAGCTGCGCCAGGCGATGAAGGACGGCATCCTCCATTTGCTTGCCGATGACCCCGAGATCGATCGCGTGATCGAGTTGGTCGACCGGGACGCCGACGCGCGAGCGGAGGATGGCGAAACTCCCGAGCTTCCCCCGGAAGACGAGCGGCTGCTCGCCGACATCAGCAATATCCTTCGTCAGCACTGGCGAGCATATGGCGATCTCGTCGCACAGATCGAGCGCCGCCGGGAAATCGCGCCGATTCTCGCGTTTCAGCGCTTCGTCGTGGGCTGGGAGAACTTGCCCGTCCCGTTCGCGCGCGATCGTCAGGGGCGGATCCCAGAAAGCTCGCTGATCAAGCTCGATCCGATCGAGATGAAGGCGGTCGGCAACCGCGCCTATGCGCTGCTCTACCCGGAGCTGGACGCGGAAAAAAACTCCGCTGCGCCCTCGTCGTCCGAAGACGGCCCGAAGATTTCAGATTCGGCCGACACCACGGCGACGGGTGGGAAATCGACGGGAAGGTCTGGAAGGAAAACCCCCGCGTAACGCTCCCGCCGTGGGCTTTCAGCGTCGTCGATCTATGGCTCACCTGCCGTCGATACGCATCGCCATTCGGCGGGAGGGTGCTGCCTTGTCCTGGCTCTCCCGGCGAGCAGCCGGCGGCGCTGATGGACTGTTTCCTGTTGCTTGAGGCAGGGGAGCAACCCGATGGCTGACGGCGTGATCCTGACGGTTGACGGACGCAGCATCGACAAAGCGTCCGACTCCATCATTCGCACCTATCTGTCGGCGGCGACGCGCTCGGTCGCCGGCACGACGCGCGGGCTGGAGAAAAAGCTCGAGCGTGCGACCGAGCAGGCCGCCGGCGGCAAGCTGTGGCGGGCGTGGCAATCCTCCGCATATCCGTCGAGCGGCCCAGCCCGGAATCCGGCGGGCACGATCTGGTTGAAGGGCGGCGCGCGCACCCGCGGGGCGGTGAGGTTCTGGACCGAGCCGGGTACGATTCGGGGCTCGCGCGGGCAGTACCTCGCCATTCCGCTGCCCGCGGCAGGGTCGCGAGGCCGCGCGCGTGATCTTACCCCCGGGGAGTGGGAGCGACGCACGGGCATCCGGCTCCGGTTCGTCTATCGCCCAGGCCGGGCGTCGCTGCTGGTGGCCGACAATTCGGTACTGGGGAGCAAGGGCGTTGCCCGCGGGAACACCGCGCGGCGGATCGCCGCGGGGCGGATGTCGGCGACGGTGCCGATTTTCGTGCTGATCCCCCTGCTGAAATTCCGCAACGCATTCAGCCTTGCGCCGATGATCAACGCCAGCGAGGGCGAGTTGGCGCGGGCGTTTCTCGCAGAGGTGGCGGCGGCGCGCTAACGCTTCGCCGCATCGGCAAGCGGATCAGTATAGCCGCAGACCTCGAATACATGGCGAATGTGCTCTTCGCCGCCCTCTACGTTGAATGCTAAATCTACCGGCTGGTTATTATAGTCGAATATCCTGAATGCTGCGCGCTTCGATGTCGCGATGTATTTGGCGAGCTTGTATAGATCGGATCTATCCTCACCAATATACGCGACGTTTTTAAGAAGATCGAATCGCATTTCTACCACAGGGCCACCGTCAAAGCGCATCTGCCCCTCGGTGTAAGACCTTGCGTAATACTGCGGCGCACTCAGCTGAATGGTCACGATCCGCCCCAGCGCGGATGAACAAAAAACGGATAGCCGGCCTCCGCTCTCATTCATCACTCTCGCGGAGGCGTCTTTCTGATCAGTCATCGGATCGACCTTCTCGGTCAAAAGCCAGCCGCTAGTTGATGCCGCCGCCAGTGCTAAGGCGCTGAAAATCATGAGCCACTCCCTTGAGGGGAGAGAATGGCACAAAACAAATTGGAGTGCGAGCAATGTCCAATTTCGACATCATCGCCCGCCTCCAGCTGAGCGCGGACCAGTTCTCCAGCGAGACCGGGAAACGGTTCGCGGAGATGAAGGCGAGGGCCGCGTCGGCGGCCGACGAGGTGAAAAAGCCGTTCGTCGCTGCGTTTGCCGATGTTCAGCGCCAGGCGGCGCAGGCGCTTAATCTGCCGCGCACCTCCTCGGGTTCGCTCGACCTTTCGCAGGAGATCGCCAGCCTTCGCGAATCCGCCACTGCTGCCGATCAGCGTGCACTTGCGCTTCGCGAACTCGCCAATGCCCAGCTTTCCGTTGCAAACGCTGGCCACGCCGATGCCGCCGCGCTTCGGCTGGAGGCGGACGCCGCTATGGTCGCCGCGCACGCAGCGGAGGCCGCAGCGCAAGCCGATCGGGATCGGATCGGCGCGATCGGGGCCGTGCAGGCGGAGCTTAACCGCACCACCAGCGCCACCGTCGCCCACAGCCAGGCGCTCAATCGAAATACCGTCAGCGCTGGTCAGCAGCGCATGGCGATGCAGCAGCTCGGCTTCCAGATCAACGACGTCGCGACGCAATATTCTGCCGGATCCCCGCCGATGCAGATCTTTGCGCAGCAGACCGGCCAGGTGGTGCAGGCCCTTGGGCTGATGACCAACAGCACTAAGGGGGTACTCGGGTTCCTTGGCGGCCCTTGGGGCGCCGTGCTCACCGCTGCGACGGTTATCGCCGTGCCGTTCATCGCCAAATTGATTGATGGCAGCGCCGCGGCTGAAGAGATGGCGAAAAGGCTCGCCGACGCAGCGAACGCCGCCGATTCTTTCGGCGCCGCTCAGACGCTGCTCGGGAAGGTGATCGATCTCCAGACGGGTAAGATGAAGACCCAGAACGAGGTCCTGAAAGAGGCGATCCGACTGCAGGCGACCGCTGGTGTCATCAAGGCCCGTGAGGATCAAAAAGCTGCTGGTAAGGAAGTGCGCTCGCTCGGTGAGGCCGGCATTCTGGATAGCATCGTCGGCGGTTTCTCCGGGCTCGGCGGTGCCTATAATCCGCGCATGCAGGCGATCGGCGTACGGTTCGCGGCGGGTTCCATCGATATCAAACAGGCTCGCGAGGAAGTCGAAAAGCTCGGGCTGAGCGCTAAGCAGACGAACGAGGCTTTGCTTAAGCTCGTCAAATTCGGCACCGCGCGCAACGACGAGAAGGCAAATCAGGAGGTCATCGACGCGCTCGACGGCAAGGGGATTTCGCCCGATCTGGTGCCGTACCAGCGCGAGAAGAAAAAGCGCGAGAAGAAGCCGCGCGATTTGACCAGCATGTCGCAGTCTGCGGCAGAGGAAATCGCGCGCATCAATGCACAGTGGGACGAACAGCCTAAGCTCATCGACAAGGCCCGCGTCGAAACGCTCCGGCTCGACAACCTGATCAAAGATCTCGGGAAGAAGAAACCCCCGAATTTCGAGAAGCTGATCGAGGATGCCCAAAAGGCAAAGCAGACGATCCAAGACGGGCTCGACCGGCCGTTCCGCGACTTCGTGCGAACTCAGAACGAGAGCGTTGCGGTCAACCGCTTCATCTTGCAGGGGCATGACGATCAGGCGGCGGCGCTGCGCGAAGCCTTCCGGCTCAAGGAGTCGATGGAGCCGCTAGATCAAAAGCAGCTTGCTACGCTCACCAGCATCGCCCGCCAGAACAGGGTTATCAACGACGCCCTGGAGGATCAGCGCCGCATCGTTGGGTTGTATGTGGGCGCCGTCGGCGGCCTCCAGCGGACGTTCGACCAGTTCCTGAGCACCCTTTACACTTCGCCGGTCGACGCCGTGAAGGGGATCGTCAGCGGGACTTTCAACACCCTCAAGCAGCTGCGCAACGACCTTCTATCAAACGCGCTTTTTGGCGGTATCGACCGGGAGGTTGAGCGCTACATTCGGAAACTTACAGGTCGCCAAACGCCAGCGGAGATTCTACAAGAGCAGGCAGGTGATGCGGGCCAAATACTCGGCAAGACCGTCGCCGATGTCGATGCCGCACTCAATCGCTTGGTTGCATCTGTCAACAAGGCCGCCAATGGTGTTGCGGCCAACGACAATATAAAGCCGGGCGCTGCACCGGAGGTAGGACAAGGGGTTTCCGACGGTGACGCCAGTCAGACTGGCGACGTAGTTGTTACCGCGAAACGAAAGATCGACGGCCTTGGCGGCGCGATCGGCATTATGCTCGATGGCCTCAACAAGAACCTTAAGAACAATTTCGGCTTCGAAATCCCCAAAGTTCTCGTTGGCGGCCTCAAACAGTTCCTGCCCGAGATCGTTCGAGGCGGCCCCCTGGGCCAGCTCAGCGGCTCGGTCTTCTCGGCGATCACCGGCGGCCGCAATGACCCGACGGCATCGGCGATCGGCGGCGCAATCGGTAAGATCGGGGGCGATGCGCTGGGCAAGGCCGTCGGCGGCCTGCTCGGCAAGGTGGGCGGCCCGCTCGGCTCGATCGTCGGCGGCGTGCTGGGCAACCTTGTTGGCGGCCTGTTCCGCTCGATCAAATGGGGCAGCGCCAGCGTCGATCTCGTCAACGGCAAGGCCGTCGGCGGCAGCGCGACCGGCAAGGGCGCCGATGAGAAGCGCTCCGCGACCGGTTCGGCCAGCGGGCTTGCCAAAGGCATCAATCAGGTCGTCGACGCGCTCGGCGCGCAGATCTCGTCGTTGCCCGGCATCACGATCGGCAGTTGGGACGGGAAGGCTCGCGTTGCGCTGACCAAAACGTCGCAGGCGCTGCACTACAATAACTTCAATGATTCCGTGCTGAAAGACTTCGGCAAGGATGGGCAGCAGGCCGCCCTCGAATACGCGATCGCCTATTCGGTCAGCCATGCGGTGCTGACCGGGATCAGTCAGGCGTCGAAAAACATCATCGCCAAGGGCAGCGACGATATCGAGGGCGCAATTCAGAAGGCATTGCTGATCGAGGCGATCCCGCGCGATCTGAAAGCGATGGTCGACCCGGTCGGGGCGGCGATCGATGAGCTCAACCGGAAATGGGCCAAGACCAAGGCCGCGCTGGATGAGGGCGGCGCGTCGACCGAGCAGATGGCGCAGGCGCAGCGGCTCTATCAGATGCAGCTCGACCAGATCAAAGCTTCGACCGCGTCGGCGTCGGCGACGCTGAAAGAGTTCCTGACCACGCTTAACATCGGCAGCAACTCGCCGCTGTCACTGCGCGATCAGGAAGCCGCGGCGATGCAGCAACTCAAGCCGTTCCTCACCGCGATCGAGGCCGGCCAGACGATCGATCAGAGCAAGTATCAGGCGGCTGCGCAGTCCTATCTCGACATCGAACGCCAGCTGTACGGCTCGACCTCGAAATTCTTCGAGGCATTCGACGCGGTGCAGGCCGCGACCAACAAGGCGATCGCCTCGATCGACAATGCCGCGCCGGTGTCGGATCCGGTCGCGAACCCGTTCGCCAAAGCGACCGCGGACAGCACCGCCGCGGCGGCGAGCGGGATCAAGGCCGGCAACGAACTCCTGTCGCAGAATAGCGACCTGCTGCAGCGCATCGCTTCGGCGGTCGAGCAGCTGACGCGCAATGGCGGCTCCGGGGGCGGCTTCATCGGTGCCAACCGCAACTTCGTGTCTTACGCCTGATGCCCGCAACCCCCGCTGATATCGCCGCCGCGTCGCGTGACGTGGTCGTTGCCACATGGTCCGACGCGACGATCGCCGGCCGCTACCCGTCCGCGCGCGACGGGTCCGTGCAGCCCGAAGACGGCTTCTTCGATGCGATCGCCGACGCGCAAACCGTCATCAACGCGCGCGGCGCGCTGATCGGCGCGGAGCGACGGCGGTTCGAAGCGCCGGCCGACGGCCTGATCTGGCCCAGCGATCCGCCCGAGGTGCCGCAAGTCCGCCTCGTCGACAGCGAGCAGGGCGCGGCGGTGAACACGCTGGCCGGTCGGTTTGAGCTCGACCTCGAAGCCGAGACCTCCACCTTCGAACTGTACGGGTGACGGATGGCAAATGCCTGGATCATCGAACCGCTTGCCGGAACGGTCACCTCTGCCACCAGCACCAGCGTCGGCGCGAAGGAGAACGTGCTGAACGACTATGCCGGTGTGATCTGGAAATCGGGCAGCGCGACGACGATCGATCTCGCAATCGACCTTGGTGAGAACAAGGAATTTGGCTCAATCGTGCTGTTTGGCATCACCGATGCCCCGGCGACGGCGAAGCTGCAGGTCTATCTCAGCACGGACAGCGCCGGCCCAGCTGCGTCCCCGCCGACCTGGCACGGCACGGAAACGCTGCTCTATTCGGGCACCGAGCAGCCCGCGAGCGGCGGCGTGTGCGTGTTCGACATCTCGGCGAACCTCGCCGTTCGCTATGTCCTGCTGCGCTTCACCAATGCCACCGCCTTCACGATCGGATTCTCGCGCCTCGTCATCGGCAAGCGGATCCAGCTGGAGCGCAACTTCAACGGGATCACGACGGGCGTGAAGGATCTCGGCGCGCTCGATTTCTCGGCGCGCGCGGTGTTGCTGCGTCGACGCGCGAAGAAGCTGCGTACCCTCTCGCTCACCTTTTCCAACGTCGCGAAGGATGAGGTGGAGGGCGTCGTGCAACCGATGCTGGAGCGGATCGGCAATACCGAGATGATCGCGATCGTGTCCGATCCCGTGCCGGCACCGAACCTGCCGCGCCGCTGCTTCTACGGCCCGCTCGTCGGCGAGCAGGGGCAGGCGTGGCGGAAGGCCGATCGCTGGGAAGCCAAGCTCAACATGGTGAGCATCTTCTGATGCTGGTCACATTGGTGCAGATCGACGCCTGGGACGCGGTCGCCGGGGTGGCCGTAGCCTTGCGCGCGAGCAGCGTCGACGATCCGGCCGCGTGCCACCTCAACGGGCAAACGTGGTGGCCGGCAATCGCCAAGCTGCCGACCCTGCGGTACGATTTCTTCGACGGGTCGTTTGGCGGGCAGATCAGCGCGCCCACCTCCTCGATCACGATCCAGACCGAGGCGCTTCCCGCGCTCGCCGCCCCGGGCATGGCCGACGCTCGGTTCCGGCTGTGGACCGGCGAGCTTGGGGCGGATTGGTCGACCTATACCCTCCGGTTCGACGGGCGCGTGACCGGCCAGCCGCAGGTTGAGGACGGCAAGGCGCAGATTGATTTCGCGGTCGATGACCGGTGGCTCGATACCGCATTGCTTAGCACCTACGCGGGCACCACCGGGGCCGAGGGGCCGGCATCGCTCAAGGGGCAGGTCAAGCCGCTCGCGCTCGGGGCGCCGCGCTATGTCGCCGGCACTCTGATCGACGCCGTGAACAGCGTGTTTCAGGTGTCGGCTTATGGGCCGGTCTTCGGGTTTGAGGCCGCGCTCGAACGACTCCTGCGCTACGGCGCGCCGATCGCCGATTATGCCAATTATGCGGACCTTGTCGCGGCGACCATCCCGCGCGGCCAGTGGGCGACCGCGAAGGCCGTCGGAATGGCGCGGTTCGGCGCGCCGCCGACCGGGCAGATCAGCTTCTTGCTGCAGGGCGACGCGGCGGGCACGGACGGCTGGGCGCGCAAACCCGGCCAGCTGATCCGGCGCCTGGCGCTGCTCAGCGGCGGCGCGGGGAAGATCGACGACGCGAGCCTGAACGCGCTCGACGCCGCGCGGCCGTACAACCTGTCGCTCTATCTCGACGGGCAGACCACTGCGCGGCAGCTGATCCAGCAGATCGCCGCGAGCGTGAACGCGGTGGCCGGGGTGAGCTGGACGGGCAAGCTGTTCGTCCGCCCGGTCGGCATCGCCGCGCCGGCGATCACGCTGGCGACCGACGGATCGTCCCTGCCGGCGGCGAAGCCCGCGCGGCAGATCGATATGGGCGCGCCGTGGAAGAAACTGGCGATCGGTGCCGAGCGCGCGTGGACCGTCCATGCGCTCGCCGATATCGCCTTCACCGCGACGCTGGTCGATATGGGCGCCTATTCGTCGGCGACCGCCTATCGCGAGGGCAATATCGTCCAGTCCGGCGGGGCGACGTGGGTCTATATCAACCCGGCGTCGTCGACTGGGAATGCGCCGCCGGCACCGCCGTCGAGCGGCAATAGCTATTGGAACGTGCTGGCGCAGGCGGGTTCGGGGGGCGTGAGCCCGCCGATCATCACGATTGCGGCCTCGAAACAGGCGATCGGCTTCAACAATGCGGGCTCGATCACCTCGGGCGACGTAACGGTCACCACCGAGCGGCAGAATACGACCGACGCCCCGGTTTTCTCGCTCACCTCGTATGATGGCACGGCCCACGTTATCCAGAAGTCGGCCGCCTACATGGCCGCCACCTGGCCGTCCTACTTTTCCACCAGCGGCGTGGACAATCTCACCGTCAAGGCCCTCTATCTGCAAGGAACGCTGCCAGTTTACGGCGGCGGCATGACCTTCGTTGCGGAGGCGGGCGCCGGCGGCCCCAGCGCCAGGGTGGCGCTGACCAAGGTCCAAGACGGTGCGGACGGTTCCGGCGGCGCACCGGGCCTCAACAATGCTGCGGTGACGATCTACCAGCGTTCGGCCGCCGCACCGCCGCTGCCATCAGTCGCCGTCACTTACACGTTCGCTACCGGCGCGATCGCGGGGCTTAACAACGGCTGGAGCGCAACGCCGCCGGCGGGCACGAACCCGCTCTATGTGAGCGTCGCGACCGCGAGCGCAGCCGGCGGCACCGACACAATCGCGGCGGCCGAATGGGCGTCGCCCGTGGTGCAGGCGCAGAACGGGACCAACGGATCGAACGGCTTCAACTCGAAATCGCTGTTTATCTATCAGCGCGCGGCGTCGGCGCCGGCTCTCCCTTCGGCCGACGCCACCTTCACCTTCTCGACGCAGGCGCTGACCGGCCTCAACAATGGCTGGCAAGCGACCATCCCCGGCGGCACTAACCCTCTTTGGGTCTCCACGGCCTCGGCGCTGTCGACGACGGACACCGACACGATCACACCCGGCGAATGGGCGGCGGCGGCGGTGCTCGCGCAGAATGGTACCAATGGTACAAACGGAACGAATGGCCGCGACGCGATCGTCTTCTACATGGATTCGACGCCGACCGGCATGATCGCCGGGGATACCTGGTACAAGCCGTCGACGAAGCAGTGGCAGCGTTATGACGGGTCAGGTTGGGCGCCGCTGCTCGGCGCGATCGCGTCATTTGACGCGCTGAACGCGACGTACATCGTCGCCGGCACCATCATCGCGAGCAAGTTCCAGCTCGACAACGGCGTTGACCTCGCGTCGATCGTCCCGGGACAGCTCAACACCGCCTTCACCGCGACGCAAGGTGCTGACATCAACCTGCCGGTCACGCTCAACGCGCCGAACACCAGCGGCCCGAACGGTGACGGAACGCAGGCGATCGTCACCTCGCCCCCGGTGTCGATCAACTCAGACAACGACGCCATCTTTGTCAGCGGCTCGGTGACCGTCACTGCCCCAACCAACCGCGGGCAGATCATGCTGCAAAAGTCGACCAACGGCGGCGGGTGGGTCAACCTGATCGAAGTCAGCCCGACGACTAGCCAGTTGGTCCCCAACGGCACGTACAACTATTCGTACGAGGATGTGAGCCACTCGGCGGGCTCGACGCTCACCTTTCGCCTGCTCGCGCAACAGTTCGCCGCGCAGGGGACCGGCGACGGCTCGGCCGGCACCAATTGGACCATCACCGGCGGATCGATCCGCGTGCGGAGGTTCTTCTCGAAATGATCCAGGCGTTCCTTGTCGATGAGGCGACCGGGGTGACGGTGCAGCGCCTCGGTGTTCCCGATCTGGCGACGCTCGAACGATATGCGCTTGAGCCGGGGCAGCAGATCGTGCCCTTTCTCTTTGCGGCCGATATCGAGGCGTTCGAGACCTATCGTGGGGAGTCGGGCGCGACCTATGTGCGCCCGCGCGCGGTTAACCTTGCGCGGGAGCTTGAGGTTGCGAAAATCAGCAGGCGAGCGGAGGTGCTCTCGCGTCGCGACCGGGCGGAATGGGGCGGCTGCGCGGGGCCGCTAGGCCGTGTCGACAGCGATCCGGATAGCCAACGCAAGATCAGCGGCGCTGTTCAAATGGCGATGATCGCGCAAGCTGCCGGTCAGCCGTTTGCCGTTGATTGGACGATGCAGGACAATTCGACGGTCACCCATGACGCGGTGGCGATGATCGGGATGGGCCTCGCAGTCGGTCAGCACGTCGCCGCCTGCCATGAACGCGGCCTCGCGCTCAAAGCGCAGATTGAGGAGGCGGCCGATCAGGACGCGCTTTCCGCGATCGACATAAACGCCGGCTGGCCATCGTGATTGCACGTCTCGGCGCTGTCGCGCGCCAGATCCTCGTTTCGATCGACCAGTTCGCTCAGGTGTTGATTGTCGGCACCGCATACATCGCTGGGCTCACCAGCGTCTGCCCGTCCGCCGATGAGACGATCAGCAGCTATGTCGGTCGGGGCCAGTTGCGCGGCGCGCGCTGGGCGCGGGCCGCCGCCGCCGTGATCGATAGCCTCTTCATCCTGCTCGGCGAGGAGCCCGGCCACTGCCGGCGCAACGTCGAAACCGCCTGCCGCGGATTGCCGCCTACCTCCTGAAGGAGCCTCCATGAAAGTCATTCTGGTCTGGGACCCGCGGTTCCCGGCGCTCAAGCCCGCACGCCTCATGCTCGACGACCAGCTCGCCAGCGCGTGCGTCCGCGCGGGCGTCGCGGCGGCGGCGGACCCGGCTGAACAGGCGGGGCTTGCAGCGGGGCCGGCACTCGATCCCGGATCGCTCGGCGACGCGATCGTGCAGCACGGCACGGCCAAGCGGCCGGTGCGGATCGTGTTGCCGGCAAGCGTGATCGCGGTCGGGGTTGCGCTGGGCATCGCGGCGCCCGCCGCGGGGCCGCCTATCCCAGGCGATACGGCTCCGATCTTCACGGCGGCACCATCCATCGCTCCAAGCAGCGGCACCAGTTCGACCACCTTCACCGCAACCGACGGGACTGTCAGCAACGGCACCGTGACCGGGCGGCGCTGGCTGCTCAACGGCACCGCGATCGGGACCGGGACGACCATTGTGCCTGGGGCGACGGGCTCGCTTGTCCTCGAGAATACGGCGACCGGGCCGGGCGGCACGACGACCGCAACCTCGACGGCTGTCACCGTTTCGGCGGTGCCCGCGCCCTCGTTCACCGCCGCGCCCTCCATCAGCCCTTCGAGTGGCGATAGCGCCACCACCTTCACCGCAACCGACGGGACGGTGAGCAATGGCAGTGTGACCGCTCGCCGCTGGCTGCTCAGCGGGACCGCAATCGGCACCGGCACCACCATCGTGCCGGGCGCGGCAGGATCGCTCGTGCTCGAGAATACGGCGACGGGGCCGGGCGGCTCGACGACGGCAACCTCGTCAGCGATCGCGGTCACGGCGGCGCCCGCGCCGCTGATCACGTCGATCAACGCCGACGGGTGGTCCGGCGAATATCGTGTTCCCGGCGATCTGCCGGCCATGAACACCTCGCTGCCGAGCGAGATGGCGCCGGAGGGCGCATCGCCAAAGTCGTTCCTCGTCGATCGCGCCGGCTTCACTGCAACGGGCGCGGCAACGACGTACACCGAAACGCGCATCGTCACGAAGCGCAGGCGGCAAGCTTATCCCAATTACACCCTGGCGGAGCCCGCCTCGCTCGCGCTCGACGATTACGTCTATGCGACCGACTCGATCGCTGGCGTCACGAACAATTCCACCGAGACCAGCCCTAAGCCGATCGCCGAATGGGCGATGCCGGCGCGCCTGCTGGTCGGCAATTCGGTGCATTGGGAGATGGTCGCGTTCCACCGCGATTTCCGATCCAATCGGCAGGTCGCCTGCGTTCGCGTCCGCGCCAATGACGGGACGACGCAAACGGCGTGGCAGACCGTCGCCGCAACCGCGATCTCGACCACGGTCGAGGACGCCAATCCGGTCGAAGTCTATCAGGGCGATCTTGATGTCACCGCGCTCGCCACCGGCGCGATCTGGCTTGAGGCGGAGGTATATCCGTGGATCGGTACGGCGGCGTCTGTCCTCAAGAGCGAGGAGGTGCAGGTATCGGCCGGCTACACGCCGCGCAAATTTGGTCGGCGCTACTTCCATAAGGATGCGTCACGCGCCACCGCGCCGCCGCTGGCCTATGTCGATCCGGCGGGCAACGACAGCACAGGCGTATGGTCGACCAACGCCGCGACCGCGCAGGCGACGCCTTTTCTGACGCTTACCGGGGCGCACGCTGCGATCATGCACGCGACGCGTGGCGTACCGGCGACTGGCGGCCTCGCGACTGGCTGTCGCATCTATATAAACGGTGCCGTGAACACCGGCACCGTGGCCCAGGTTTCAAACCCTCAAGGCGGCGCGGGCGTCATCGTTACTCGCGCGCCGGGTGTCGCGCGCGCATCGGCCGTCCTGACGATCGAAAATGGCTACAGGCCGAGCCAGACGTGCAGCATCTCCGGGCTGGAAAGCGCGGTGATATTCACCGACCTGACGCTCAAGCGCACGAATAACGCGGCCACCATTCGCGGCGAGACGGCCACCGGACTGTGGTGGCACCTTTGGAATATTACCCTCATCGACGCCAGCGGCACCTTCGGCTCGCCGTATTCCTCGTCGCATGGCAGCCTCTTTGGTGTTCTGGTTGATCCGACGACGACGAATTTGGCGTGGTTGACCGAGCAGAATAACGAAGTGCGGATCATGCGCGGGGTCACCGCCGACATGAACTCCACCTCGCCGATGCAGTGGGTGACGTTCGGCTGCAAGCTCTCGCGGGTCCAGAATCCGAACCTGAAAAACCCCGCCGACGGCTGCATTGTCTACGGGAACAAGTTCCTCGCGCACTCCGGCGCGGGCGCGGCGATCGGGGTGAGCGCGACGAACCCCGGTGATACAATCACTGGCGTCGCTATCCTGCAAAACCTCGTCGAGGTGACCGGCACGGGATCGAACCCGATCGTTCGCATCAGCTCGGACGGCGCGAATGGCTCAACGGTCCATACCGTCGTCGCGCACAACACGGTCGCCGGGTTCGTCAATTCCCGCCTCAACGCCTTCTATGACGAAAGCAGCGGCACGAACCGGCGCACCCATCGGCTGATCCGCATGGTGGGAAATATCTGGGTCCAGACGAACACCAAGGGCGACCGCTTTTATTCGACCACCGATGCCACCGAGGCGGCGAACCGCACCGGCAACTTTGGTTACCTGAACGGTGTTGGCTGCGAGGGAGAGTGGACGATGTTCTGCTCGGCCGATGGCGCGCAGGCGGGGTCGGCCTTCTCGCAGATGCATCCGGGCCTGCGATGCTCGATCGGCACCAGCCTCACGGTGCGCAACGACCCGCTGTTCGTGTCCTACCAGGCGACGGTGAACGCATCGACCGCCGGTGCCGGCGGCGGCGACTATCGCCTGCAAGCGGGAAGCCCCGCGCGCGGGCGCGTTTCCCGCCGCGGCCTTGCATTCGATCTCGCTGGCGCGGCGCGCCCAACCAGCGGGCTCGATGCGTGCGGGGCTTACGCCTGATCCGGTGACCGTGCTGCAATTGCGATCAGCAGGCCGGCGGCGATCAACCCTGCCGGCACGGTGAGAAGCGGATGCAGCCGGAAATAGACGCCGGCCGTCGCTACCAGTGTCATGCCTAGGGCGAGGGTGATTTGGACAGGCCGCATCACCGGCCCATATACGGTTCGGAGAGGCCGGCCGCCCCTGCGTTGGCGGCCGCATCGTCGCTGATTTCGAGCACGATCCCTGCGGCGATTATCGCCAGCGCCGCCACGACCGCGGCGAGCTTCATCGATCTCTGAGCCACTCAATCCCCTCCGTCCGCTTCCCCAAGCGATCGTTACGATGGTGGCACAAGCCGCATTCGGTGAAAACTGAATTAACCCAAAATGACGGTTTTTATTGTCCCGTATCAGGAGGCTATCATGATCCGCATACTGCTCGCGGCGCTGCTCGCGCTCGCTTGTTTCGCCTGCCAGCCGGCGCTTGCGCAGTCCGCGCCGCCGCTCACCGCAAAGGAATGGACCGCGCTCGCCACCGCGGCGCAGCCCGGCGCGGTGATCGACCTGGGCGACCGCCGGGTGACATTCAGCCGCATCCGCGCGCTGCATGACGTGACGATCAAGGGCGGCGTGTTCGGCTTCACCGTCCTCGATAGCTGGAAAAACGTCACGTTCGACGGTACGCGTTTCGAGGCGGCGCCCGTCGATCGTATCATGACCGGCTACGTCCCGCCCTATGTCGACGCCTATTCGCCCGAGCGGCTGACCTTCAAGAACGTCACCTTCGCCGCCTATACCGATAGCGCCGGTAATCTGACCGGCGGCGGCATCAACGGCCGCGGCGGATCCGATATCACCGTGACGGGCTCGACCTTCCGCGACCTCGGCACCGTTGCCACTTTCATGCGCACGGTCGGGGTGACCTTCGCCGACAACACGATCGCCAACGTCCGCGAGGGCGTCCGGCTGGTCGGCGCGAGCAACGCGACGATCGCGCACAACCGCATGGGGCCGTTCAGCCCGGCGAAGGGCGACCACCCCGACGGCATCCAGTTCTTCACCGCCGGCCTGACGCTGCCTGACGATCGCGCTGCGCATGACGTGGTGATCGAAGGCAACCTGATCGATCCCGGCCCGGCGGCGCATGTGCAAGGCATTTTCATCGGTGACGAGGCGAAGCTCTACGCTAGCGGGCGGGGCTATTCGAACATCACGATCCGCAACAATTCCCTGATCGGCACCGGCTGGCACGGGATCACGGTCGGCCCGCACGGCCCGGGCCTGACAATCGAGGGCAACCGGCTGTTGATCCGCCTCAATGGCGACGGCGTGACCGATAACTGGATCATGGTCGGCGAGGGCGGCGGCGTCGTGCGCGACAATACCGCCGGGGGGATCACGCTCGCGGCCGGGGTGACCGCGAGCGGCAACGTCTCGGTCAAGCGCGCGGCGGCCGACGCCGAAATCTCCGCTGCGGCGGCGCTGTTCGCGCCGATCGCGGCTTGCAAGTGACCGCTCGGCACAGGGGGCAAGATATGACGACGCTTGAGGCCGCGCTCGCGAAATACGGCTGGATCGGGATCGGCCTGACTTTCGGGTTCGCCGCGAAATATGCGCTGCTGATCAAGCGGGGGGTGCGGGTCAGGACCTGGCTTGTCGTGGCCGACGTGATGCTGCTGCCGATCATCGCGCTGATCGCGTTCTGGCTGTGCGAGGCGCTGGGCCTGCGGGGTGAAGGCGCGGCGATCGCCACCGCGCTCTCGACGGTGAGTGCTGATCGGCTCCTGCGCTTGGCGACTGAGCGCTTCATGCGGCGCGCAGAGGCGATCGCCGATATTCTGATCCCGCCGTTGCCGGGCCAAGCACCCAAGACGGACTGAGGCGGCAGGAGCGCGATCGGGGACGGGAGGATGCCCCGATCGCGCTCCGAGAGACGCGCGGCGACCAAGCCCCCTTTGCCGTGCGGCATCTCTGCGCAGGGAATTTGCACGAAGGTGGTTAATGAAAAGTTGGGTGGATGGAGCGCGGCGGTAAATCGGGAAACCGCCGCGCTCCGGGGGTGTCAGCAGTCGCCTGACGCTCGGATCATGCGCACCGCCGCCGAGTCGCGGCAATTGCTTTTCCATACAATCGAAAGGACGGACCATGTTCGACGTTGCCAAGGTGCAGCGGCGATTGGGCGTGCGCGCGGATGGCGCGCTCGGCCCGATCACGCTCAGCGCCATCTTCATGCGCTCGGGCGCATCGCCTGCCGTCGCCCAGTCTCTCGCCTCAACCGGGGTGCCGGCGCTGGAGGGCGCGGTCATCCTCGATTCGGGGCTGCGCCTCGCCCACTTCCTCGCCCAGGTGGGCCATGAGAGCATGGGGTTCGCGCGGTTCAACGAGATTTGGGGGCCGACGCCGCAGCAGGCCAAATACGAGGGCCGCGCGGATCTCGGCAATGTGAACCCGGGCGACGGCTATCGCTACCGCGGTCGCGGGCCGATCCAGATCACCGGCCGCGCGAACTACCGCCGCTATGGCGAGCTGCTGGGCCTCGATCTTGAGGGAAACCCCGACCTTGCCGCCGCGCCTGCAGTCGGCATCCGCATCGCCGCCGCCTATTGGACGCGCAACCGGATCAACGCTCCCGCCGATCGCGACGACATCGAGGCGGTGACGCGGCTCATCAACGGCGGCCTCACCGGGATTGTCGATCGCCGCGCGCGGCTGGCCAAGGCGAAGGAGTTGCTGCTGTGACGGACCTCTCCGACAAGATGCGGTCGCTTGCCGATCTCGATCACCCGCGAGCCGTCGAGCTGCGCGAGAAGGCGGGGGCGTTCGACGTGGCCGCCACCGGCTTTTACGCCGAGCCACAGACGGTAACGGTCAAATCGTTCTTGGGCGCGTGGGCGCGCGCTCGGCGCCTATGGTCCGAGTGCAGCGGCGAGCCGCTGCTGTGAGCTGGGTCACTGCCATCGCGCTCGCCCGCCGCTTCTGGTGGGCGGCCCCTATCGTCGCGCTGACGATCGCGCTCCACCTCACCCGCGTCACACTGGCCGATCGCACGGCGACGCTCAACGCCGAGCGGCAGACGTGGACCGCCGAAATCGCCCGCGCCGACAAGCAGCGCGCCGAGGATCAGGCCCGGTGGGCGAACCAGAGCGCCGCCGCGTGGGCGACCTATGCCGGCGCGCTGGCCGACCGCCAGCCGCTCATTGTCAAATCAACCGATACCGTGAGGGAATATGCGAAATCTGATGCTGGTCGCGTGTTGTGCCGCGCTCCTGACCGCGTGCGGGCGATCGACGAACTCGACGCATCTCTATCCCAACGCCCGGCCGCCAGCGCCGCCGGCGGAAGCGGGCAGGCCGTGCGTCCCGACGCCGCAGCATCGCCAGCCGGACGGTAGCGCGGCGGCAGCCGACGACGACGCCACGATTCGCGACGGTCGGTTCGACCTGGCCGATTGCGAGGCGCGCCGCCGGCTGCTGTGGGACGCCTGGCCGCGCTGAAACATCACGCGTCCTAGCGATCTGTTAATACGCGAAAATTATACGTATTGCGCGGGGCGCTCAGCGATTCGACGACGTAAGGGTGATGACATTGACCAGCGGCGTCGACACGCCCCATGGCAGGGATTAAATCGAGGGCGACGTGTCGATTTTCAAATACTTTTCTCAGGAAAAGCACGCGCTTGACCTCATCAATCGAGGCAGAATGCATTGGAAGGCCCTGTCGAGCTTTCGAGAAATAGAAGACGGCGGAATCCGCGGAGACCCAAGAGACGGAGTGTTGGTACACGCCCCAGAGGGAGGCCTTGACGCCAGAGGTTTAGACGGAAAACCGGTTAAGGCGCTGGCCGGCGCAAAACGATTTGTTGCGTCTGTAAAGGGCGACGACATATTTGTTTATTGTACTAGTAATATTAAATCAGACCTTCTGTTCAGAGAGTTCGGCGGTTTTTGCGTCGAGATAGAAGATGTGGATAAGCTAATTCTAATGATAAAAGCGCGAGAGTGCCCAGCATCAAAATTAGCATACGAAGAAATAACTTTCGGTAGTATGGACTATCGTCCGTTAAGTCAGATACCTGCCGCAGATTGGGCGCGTCCAGAAAAGGCGGTATTCATAAAGCCACCAGAATATGCGCCTCAAGATGAGTTCAGGATTGCCTTGCCAAAGCGAGGGGCATTTCAGGCCGAAAATGTAGAATTGATGATTGAATTTGAGGGAGTTCAAAAGCCGCCACCCGCGATTCAGGAGCCGATTTTTATTGATATTGGCAACATAACTGATTTTGCCAAACTTCATCGACTCTAAAACAAAACGCTCGCTTCGTTAGCGTCCGGCTGGGCTTTTCAGGTTCCATCGAACCGCTCCGGATGCTCGACCACATAACGCACGGCCAGTTCAGTGCGCTTCTCGATCGGCGCCTTGTCGAGCTCCATTTCGTTGACCGTCTTACGGCTCATGCCGATCGCGTCGGCGAGCGCGCCCTGCGTAAGCTTCGCGCTCTTGCGGAGCGCCCTTAGGTCGTTCCCTTGCATGTCGGCCGCCTGTCCTCTATTTTTGACCTATCCCTCCCCCCGGTGGCCGCCGAGGGGAGGGGGTTAAGGCTAGGTGATCTTGATCGACACTAGGACGATCTCGATCCTCCAAAGCCGAAACCGGATTGCGAAGTGCATTCGCTTTCCTTTCGGTCTGTCAGCGGGCGGGGGCGTCATACCATCGCCGTCTGACAGAGAGAAAGTAACGCCGCGTTACATTCCCGTCAATGGGAAAAGTAACGTGGCGTTTCTTTTTTGCGCGCTTGCTTTTTGCCCGATCCGTGCGACGCTCCGCGCATGTGCAATCGCTATCGCATGTCCGCGAGCCAGCGCGAGGTTGCCGAGCGCTACGGCATCGAACTGCCATTCCCCGAGGATGAGAATTACCCGCCGCCCGAGTTATTCCCCGATCGTGCCGCGCTGGTGGTGACCGGGAGCGCCGACGGCCGGGCCGCCCACGCGATGAGCTGGGGTTTCCCGCACCAGGTGCCGGGCAAGCGAATCGACAAGGCGACCGGCAAGCCCGTCATGCTTGAGAAGCGGGTGACGAACGTCCGCAATTACACCTCGCCGTTCTGGCGCTCCGCGCTGGTGAACCCGGAGCGGCGATGCCTGGTGCCATTCACGGCTTTCAGCGAATATGGGCAGGTCCGCGGCGCGGATGGCAAATTGCCGCTCCATTGGTTCAACGTGCCCAGCCGTCCGATCGCCAGTTTCGCCGGCGTGTGGCGGCCGAGCGAGAAAGGCGACGTGTTTGCCTTCCTGACCTGCGAGCCGAACCCGCTGGTCGCCCCGATCCACCCGAAGGCGATGCCGGTGATCCTCAACGAGGATGACGAGAGCCGGTGGCTCACCTGTTCGTTCGACGAAGCGATCGCGCTGGCGCAGCCCTATCCGTCGCAGCTTATGGCGGTGACCGATTAGGCGGGCGCCTATCTGGGGAACTCGGGATCGGATCGCGCGTCGTTCGCCACCTCAAGCCCTTGGAGCAGCTTCTTGTGGATATAGCCGGCGAGCCCGTTGCGCTTGAACGGGGTGTCGGCCTCATTCGCCCGGGCGAGGATGAGCGACATGCCCATCACCATGCCGTCGATCGCGCGGCCGACGTTCATCGCGTACGTCCCGTCGCTGCGCTTCGATTCCTTCCTGATGAGCTTGATCATCGCAGCCGCGATCCGCGATTCGTAGTCAGGCCCAAGCTTGTCGTCGAATTTTTCCATCACGTCTCTCCTCGCACCAATCTAGGCATCGCCGGCGGTCGATGCACTCCGCTCCCACGCCTTTCGCATCGCCATCCTCACATCGGACGTAAGCTCGATCCCCACGGCCCGCGCGATCCCCTGCATGTCCGACCACATCATCGTCTGCCGGGCGGATGCCTCAACGCCAGCATTGCACCCGTCGCCGGCGGCGTCCCGTTGCGTCGCCTCGTGCCAGAAGCTGATATAGGGCTGTCGGTCGAACCATTCACCGCGCCTGTCGCCGAGCACGTATAACGTTGCGAGCGCGAGCCGAAGCGCGGGAGAGGGGGCAACCCGGCCGCGCTTCGCCAGATCCATCGTCTCATACAGCACCGCTAGCGCCAGGAACGCGATGCGCGCGCGGCCCGGCGGCGGCGGGGTGTTAGGCGGCGCGCCGCGAGCGGCGTTCGGGCCAGTGCGGGGCATCGCCACCGAGCTCCATTTCGCTCACGCCGAAGAACAGCGCGAGCATCCGCCGATCGTGAGCGTCGAGCGGCGCCAGCCGGCGACGGCGCGCGAAGTTGCTCAGATAGCGCTCCGGCCGATCGAGCATGCGCGACAGGCCGGCGAGGGTAACACGGCGAGCGGCGGCCAGCTCGCGCAAGCGGGTGCGGGGATCAAAGACGCGCATTGGGCGCCTCGGGGTCGAGCGAATCGGGCATAGGTTGGAGATAGCGCAGGTTCCTGCTATGTTCCAACCCGTCACTGTGGCCCGATCGCGCGCCTCGTCATTTTCAGATGGCTCGCGAACGGCCCAATTTGTTTTGCCGCTAAAAGGCAGGTTATTGATTCAGAAGGTTTGTTTCGAGCGATGTTTTGCTCAGAAAGCGGGAGAAATTCGCGGATGCGATAAGCTTGGGAAGCTTCTGCTCTACCATTGAGCTACACCCGCGTTCCGAGCGGCCGCCTGCCACAGGGCGGGCGGCTCGGTCAACAGCGCACATGCATTTCGTCGTCAAAACATTTTGCGCAGCGACAGGCTGATCGTTCGCCCATAAGGGTCGAGATACCCAGGCTGATAGGCGAGCGGCGTCGCGCCGGTAGCATCGGTGACGCGTTGGCGGCTGTTGAAGATATTGTCGAGCGCCAGCGTCAGCCGCAGCCCGCGCGCCCAGCTTTCGTGGGGCAGCCGCTGCGCGATATTGGCGAACAGCCGGAGATTGAAGGTCGCCAGCGACGAGAAATGCAGGTCGCCCACCGCTGGGGTGGCCGAGGTGCGGGTCGTCGCCGCGGCGCGCCAATTGCCGGTCAGCCGCAGCCCGATGCCGTTGTCGGTCACCCCGGCGTTGAACTGCACCTGATGCCGCGGCTGGGTGATCGCGCCGATCGTGTCGCCGGCGAGCAGGTCGAGCGGCTGGGTGCCGTCGCGCAGCAACAAGGTGTCGCGGATCGACCAGGTGTGCCAGATCGACAGCTGCAGCCGCGCCTCGTTGCCGCCGGCGTTGCGGCCGAAGCCGCCGCCGCGCCGGCCGCCGCCGAAGCCGCCGCCACCGCCTCCGAAGCCACCGCCGCGGCCGAAGCCGCCGCCGTCACCCGGCGGGCCGCCCGCGCCGCCCGGGGGCGGTAGCGGCATCATGCCGTCGGCGGGGGGAGGGGGCGGGCCGTTGTCGATGTCCGGTGCCGGCCGCTGGCCGGTGACCGTAACGTCACCCGGCGGCGGGGGCGGAGGCATCGCGCCGTCGCTTTCGGACCGGACGACGCGATCGCCGCCTTCGTTGCCGCCACCCGCGCCGCGTCCTTCGCCGCGCCCCTCGCCGCGCCCCTCGCCGCGGTTGCGCCACGGATAGCCGCCGGGCGGCATCGGCGGGCGGGTCGCTGCGCGCAGCACCTTCGAAAAGACGATGCCCCAGCGGAACTGCTCGCGATCCTCGCGCGCGAAGTTGATTGGGCGCGCGTCGACGCTTTCCAGCGTGCCGTCGGGATCGCGCACGAAGCGGTCGGGGAAGGCGTTCTGCGCGAACAGGCTGGCGCCGGTCAGGCTGCCGATCGGGTTGTTGACCCGGCTGCTGAGATAATTGGCGTTGATCGTCAGATCGAGCTTCGATGCCGGCTTGAGCGAGAAGCCGAGCTTGAACACATGCCGGTCGTCCGCCTTCAGATCGGGGTTGCCCCCGGTGATCTGGGTCACCTGCACCGTCTGCCCGGTGACATAATCGAAGATGCGGACATTGGGCACGGTGAGCAGCGGCCCGCGCAATTGCGTCAGCGTCGGCGCGACGCGATCCTCGTTGACCGAGGCGATCAGCGTGATCCCGGTGCGCGGGGTCCAGTTGAGGCCATAGCCGAATGTCGCCAGCGTGCCGTAATCGGAAAGCTGGTTGACCGCGCCGTTGACATTGGCGGTCAAGGTGCCGAGCGCGCCGAGGAAGCCGGCCTTCTTGCTCGCGATCGGGATGTCGAAGCTGAGCTGGGCATTGCCGGTCGAGCGCGCGATCGCGGTCGACAGGGTCGCGCCGCCGAGACGATCGGTGGTCGAGCTCAACTGGCTCGCGTTGCCGCCAATGCTGATAGAGGTGCGCAATTTGCCCGCCGGCAGCGAGAACAGCGGCCCACTGGCGAGCAGCGAGGCGCCGGCGGTATTGGTGATCGCGATCGCACGCTGCCCGCGCACCCCGGCGGTCTGGAAGCGATCGGTGTCGCTGCGCGTGTCGCTATGATCATAGGTGCCGGTGAAGGAGAGCTTCCAGGTCGGCGAGAGATCGGCGTTGAGCGTCACCCCGGCATGGCCGGTGAAGGTGTCGCTATCCTGCCGCAGCGCGACGATCGCGTCGGGATCGTCGGAGACGGGGGCGCCGCCGATCAGCCCGCGGCTCGTCTGATAGCCCGCGGTGCCGTTGAGCGAGGCGGTGATCTTCGGCGAGATCTGATAGGCATAGGTCCCGTTGACCGAATAATTGCGGGTCGACGGGCTCAGCGTGCGATAGGCCGGGTCGCCCGCATCGGGATTGCGCGAGGTCGCGTCGGCGGGGTCGGGGACGATGCCGCGCTGATCCTCGAGCAGCGCCGCGCTCGCCTTGGCACGCGCGGTAATGTTGAGGCGCTGGGCGTTGTGGATGCGGGTGTAGCCGATAACGCCGTTGGCATTGCCCCCGCCGCCCTCGGTCGCCGCACCGCCGCCGGCCTCCACGGTGCGCGCGAGGAAGCGCCGGCGCAGGATGATGTTCACCACCTTTTGCGACGCGCTATAGCCGTATTTGAGCGCGACCTCCTCGGGGAGAATATCGACGCGCAGGATCGCCTCGGTCGGGAGGTCGCCAACCTCGTTGATCCCCGAAATGCGCTTGCCGTTGACCAGCACCACCGGGCCGCTGTTGTCGCGGCCCTGGATGCTGGTGGTCTGATCGGCGATCTCCGCCAGCAGATCGCTGACCGAGCTGACGCCATAGGCCTGGATCTGCGCCGGGGTCAGGCGGTTTTCGGGGGGGATGTCGCCGACCACCGAACCCGGCAGCGCCTGGCCGGTGACGACGATATCCTCGGGCTCCGCCGCCTCGGCCGGCGGGGCGGTCTTCGCCGGCGCGGCCGCCTCCTGTGCGGCGGCGGGCAGGGCGAGCCCCCCGAGCGCCAGCGCGAGCGAGGATTGGAGCATCAGCCGCGATCGAAGTGTGTGAATCGACATGGTTCCCGGAAAATGTCGTGGTGAAGATGAACTGAAGATGGTCGGCGCGTTAATGCGCCGGTTGCGGGGCGCGATCGTCGTCCTCGACGTCCGGCGGCACCGGCCGGCGGAACGGATGGTCGCCCGGCGGACGGCCCCTGTCGCCGCCGATGCCCCCGCGCGCGCGGGTATCGACGGCGGGCAATTCGCCCGGGGTGATGACGCCGTCGCCGTTGCGATCGAGCAGCATGAAGCGCTGATCGGCGGCGGCGAGGAATTCGCTGGTATCGACCCCGCGGTTCAGATTGGTGTCGGCGGCAGTCACCGGCTCGGGCAGCCCGATATAGCTCCAGCTCGCCGCGCCCTGCGCCTGCGAAGAGGTGGGGCGACTGGCGGATTCCGATCCGCCGCGTCCGCCCGGCCCGCCACCCCCGAAGCCGCCGCCACCACCGCGGTGCCCACCGCCGCCACGACCACCGCCCCGCCCGCCGCCATGCCCGCCCGACGATGCGGCGGGGCGCCCGCCGCCCGCGTCGCGGACGCGGATCTCGGGCGCGATGCGGTTCTCGTAAATGTCGATCTCGTCGGGATCGATCTCGCCGTCGTTGTTGCGATCGAGGACATGGAAGAAGCGCAGCGCATCGGCGCGAAATTCGGCGCGGTCGAGCCGCCCGTCGTGGTTGGTGTCGGCACCGGCGAACCACGCCTTGTCGGGATGCTCGACCCGGAACGGCTCGCCCATCGGGCTGAAGAACAGATAATGCGGCTGATCGTCGCCGCCTTCCGCGTGATGCGCTTGCCAACCGTGCTGGCGCGGCGGCGGGCGATCGGTGGCGCAGGCCGCGAGCAGCATCGTCACGGAGAGGAGCGAAAAGCGACGCACATGAGTTCCCGATGAAATTTGCGCGCACCTCATGGCCGACGATCGTCTCGAAGATATTACAGCATTGAGATGATTGTCGGCGCGCCGAAATGTGTGGTCTTGAGCCGGGGGCGAACTGGAGGCAAAGGCAGGGGCAAGAGGTTCCAGCCGTAAAGCCCGAGGCACAAAGGACCCCGGCTCAAGGCCGGGGTGACGGTGTATATGCGGCGACGCGACCGAACGTCGACCGAATCTGGGGAACGCCCTTGCCGACCGCTTACGACCTGATCCGCCCCGCTATCTTCTGCCTCGATCCGGAGCGCGCGCACCGCCTGTCGGTGGCAGCGCTCAAGGCGATGCCGCGCCGGGCCGCGCCGAAGGCGGATGCGGCGCTCGCGATCACGGTGGCGGGGGTCGATTTCCCCAATCCGCTCGGGATCGCCGCGGGGTTCGACAAGGATGCCGAGGTGCCCGATGCGCTGCTCGCGCTCGGCTTCGGCTTTGCCGAGGTGGGGACGATCACTCCGCTGCCGCAGCCCGGCAACCCGCGCCCGCGGCTGTTCCGGCTGGCCGAGGATCGCGCGGTGATCAACCGCTTCGGCTTCAACAGCCAGGGCGGCGAAGCGGCGGCGCGACGGCTCGCGGCGCGCGCCGGGCGGGGCGGCATCGTCGGGGTCAATATCGGCGCAAACAAGGAGGCGGTCGATCGCATTGCCGATTATGTCACGATGGCGCGGCTGATGGCGCCGCACGCCAGCTATCTGACGCTCAATATCTCCAGCCCCAATACCCCGGGGCTGCGCGCGTTGCAGGACGTGGGGGCGCTCCACGAATTGCTCGATCGCGTCGGCGCGGCGGTGGCAGGCGCGGTGCCGGTGTTCCTCAAGGTCGCGCCCGATCTCCAGCCCGAGGACGTCGACGCGATCGCGCGCGCCGCGATCGACCGGCGGCTGGGCGCGCTGATGGTCAGCAACACCACGATCGGCCGCCCGCCGCTGCGCTCGGCGCACGCCGCGGAGACCGGCGGACTCTCCGGCGAGCCGCTGCGCGCGCTGGCGCTCACCCGGCTGCGCGATTTCCGCAAGGCGACTGGCGGGGAAATCCCGCTGGTCGGGATCGGCGGGATCGCCAGCGCCGACCACGCTTGGGACAGCATCCGCGCCGGTGCGAGTCTGGTCCAGCTTTACAGTGCAATGGTTTATGAAGGGCCGGGGATCGCGCGACGCATCGTGCGCGGGCTCGAGGAGAAGGTGCGCGCCGCGGGATTAGGGTCGATCGCCGAGGCAGTGGGGAGCGAATAAGGAGACGAGCGGATGAGGAACAGGATCATCGCGGCGGGGCTGGGGATTGCGATCGCGACGAGCGCGTCGGCGCAGTCGAGCGTCAAGACCGCCGATTACAGCTTTACCTATAGCTACCCCGCCGAGGCGGCGGCGATCCCGCCGCTGCGCGCCTGGCTGGAGGCGGATCGCGCCAAGCAGCGTACGGCGTTGGCGCGCGACGCCGCCGAGGCACGGCAGGAGGCGCGCAAGGGCAGTTTCCCGTTCCGCGCCTATGAGCTGCAGAAGACATGGAAGCTGGTGACCAACACGCCGCGCTTCCTGAGCCTGTCGGGCAATGTCTACAGCTATACCGGCGGCGCGCACGGCAATCCGGGATCGTTCGGGCTGGTGTGGGACAAGGCCGCCAAGCGCCGGGTGGGGCCCAAGGCAGTGTTCGTTTCCGACGCCGCACTGCAGGCGGCAGTCGGGCAGGCGTTCTGCGACCGGCTCAACGCGATCCGTACCCAGCGCCGCGGCGAAGCGCCGGGGCATGACGGGCCGTTCGATGCCTGCCCCAAGATCGGCGAACTGACCGTGCTGCTCGGCTCGTCGAACCGCAACCGGATCAACCGCATCGGGCTGATCGCCGATCCTTATGTCGCCGGGCCTTATGCCGAGGGCGAATATGAGGTGACGCTGCCGGTCACCGCGGCGGTGCTCCGCGCGGTGAAGCCCGCTTATCGCACCGCGTTCGACGTCGCGCGCTGACGATGACGCAGCGGGCGACCCGGCGGCAGTGGCTGTTCGCCTTCGTGCCGCTGGTCGTCGCGTGCGCCGCGTCGCTGGCCTATTGGCCCGGCCTCGTCACCTGGGATTCGATCCGGCAATATGATCAGGCGCTGAGCGGCGATTTCGACGACTGGCACCCGCCGGCGATGGAATGGATCTGGCGGCAGTTGCTCCCGCTCGCGCACAGCCCGGCGCCGATGTTGATCCTCCAGCTGTTGCTCTACGCCACCGGGTTCAAATTGCTGATCCTCACCGCCTTGCGCGCGCGGCGCAGCGGGCGGGCGGTGGCGATCGGGTGCGTCGCGCTCCTGCCGCTGGCGATCGCGCTGATGGCGACGATCATCAAGGACAGTCTGATGACCGGCGCGTTGCTCGCGGCGGTCGGGCTATGCGCCTTCGCGGACCGGTCCGCGCGCGGGAGGGGAGCGCTGCGTGCGGCCGCGCTGGCGTTGCTGGTGTTCGCCTCGATGCTGCGGTTCAACGCGGTCTTCGCCACCCTGCCGCTCGCTTTGTGGACCTTGCCCGAAAGCTGGCGCGCGCAGCCGAAACGGATGATCGTGGCGGGTGTCGCCGCGCTGGCGCTGCTCGCCGCGGCGATGCCGGTCGCCAACCGCCTGCTTGCCGCCAAGCCGAGCGGGGTCGAGCTGTCGCTGATCATCTTCGATCTCGGCGGGATCACCTATCACGCCGGGGAGAACCGCTTTCCGCCGGTCGGGGTGAAGGATGCGGTCGCGATCAACCGGCATTGCTACAATCCGGTGAAGTGGGACAGCTACGCCTGGTGGGTCGATCAGCCGTGCCCGATCGACTTCGATCATGTCCGCCGCGCCTTCGCCGCGGGGCATATCGAGCCGCATCTGTTCTGGCTGCGCGCGATCCTCGCGCACCCGATCGCTTATGCCCAGCACCGGCTGGCGCATTGGAACGTCGAGACGCGCTTCCTGACGCTCGATTCGGTCGACCGCCCGGTGCAGGTCGAGGCGCCGCCCAACGACTGGGGCTTTGCGATCACGCCGAATGTGGTGGTGCATGCGGTCGATCGGCTGGCGCGGTGGCAAGGGGAGATGCCGCTCGGCTGGCCGTGTGTGTGGATCGCGGCGATGATCGGGTTGCTCTGGGCGGCGGTGCGCGCGCCGATCGGCTTCCCGACGCAGATGCTGGCGTGGTCGGCGCTGCTCTACGCGCTCGGCTATGCCCCGCTCGGGGTGGCGGCGGAGCTGCGTTACTATCTGTGGACGATGATCGGCGGGGCGCTCGCGCTGGTGCTCGCGGTGAGCGGCTGGCGGGCGGCCGGCGCGCGGGTGCCGCTGGGGCGGCTGGCGGTGCCGCCGGTGGCGATCGCGGTGATCGCGATCGGGTGGCGGCTGAGCCACTGAGGAGGAGTGCCCCGTCTCCGTGGTGTAAGATGCGGAAGGGCCGACGCGGGAGTGAATCCCGCGTCGTCGGACGGGCTCGCTGCGCGACCCGCCGGCCGGCCTTGGCGGTCTCGCGCATAGCAAGGCTATGCGCGTGGCCGCCTGCGGCTTACTTGCTGCGCTCGACCTGCTCGAAATCGAGCTCGACCGGGGTGGCGCGGCCGAAGATCGACACCGACACCTTGACCTTCGACTTGTCGAAATCGAGCTCCTCGACCGTGCCGTTGAAGCTCGCGAACGGGCCGTCGAGCACCTTGACCGAATCGCCGATCTCGTAATCGACCTTCACCTGATGCTTCGGCGCGGCGGCGGCTTCCTCCTTCGAGTTGAGCATCCGCGCGGCTTCGGCGTCGCTGATCGCCTGCGGCTTGCCCGACGAGCCGAGGAAGCCGGTGACGCGCGGCGTGTTCTTGACGAGGTGATAGACGTCGTCGTTCATGCTGAGCTTGGCCAGCACATAGCCGGGCATGAACTTGCGCTCGACCGACACCTTCTTGCCGCGCCGCGCCTCGGTCACCGTCTCGGTCGGCACCTCGATCTGCTCGACGAGCGCCGAGAGGCCGAGCCGCTCCGCCTCGGTCAAAATGGTATCGCGGACCTTGCCCTCGAAACCGGAATAAGCGTGGATGATGTACCAGCGCGCCATTTGCGTGAAACCCTTGTCCGTTATTTCGCGAGGGCAAGCAGGCCCTTCACGATCTGATCAAAGACCGTGTCGATGCCGAGGAAGAACAGCGCCAGAATCGTCGTCATGATCAGAACCATCACGGCGGTCATCACCGTCTGGCGGCGACCCGGCCAGGTAACCTTGCGCGCCTCTGTCTGAACCTGACGGATGAATTCGATCGGGGACGTCTTCGCCACTTTTACGTGCCTTCGCAAACGAGCCGAGCGAGGCATAGGTCCGTCACCGCTTCCCTGTCATCAGGGAAACGGTGAAGCCCGTCCTCGCTGTCGGATGGGTCGCGGAGATAGCGTCGCCGTCGCGGGAAGGCAAGAGGTGGCGGCGGGCGGGACAGAGCGCTTGCTTCGCGCGACGCTTGCCCGCATCGTCGCGGCCGATGGCAACCGTCACCACGCAATCCCACGCTTACCCCCCGATGCTGCTCGACGCCGCGATCGCGCTGCACGACGGGCAGCTCCACATCGCCGAGCCGTTGCTCAAGGGCTATCTCAAGCAGGATCCGTTCGACGCGCGCGCGATCCGCATGCTGGCGGAGCTGGCCGGGCGGATCGGGCGCAACCAGGACGCGGAGAATCTGCTGCGCCGCGCGCTCGAACTGGCCCCCGCCTTCACTGCGGCGCGTGCCAATCTCGCGCTCGTCCTCTATCGCCAGAACCGCGCGCCCGAGGCGCTGGTCGAGCTCGACGAATTGCTCGCGACCGAGCCCGATCATATCGGCCATGCCAATCTCAAGGCCGCCGCGCTCGGCCGGCTTGGCGGGTTCGACGCGGCGATCGCGCTCTACGAACGCGTCCTCGCCGCCGCCCCGGATCAGCCGCGGGTGTGGATGAGCTACGGCCATATGCTCAAGACGGTCGGGCGGCAGGCCGACGGGGTCGACGCCTATCGCCGCGCGATCGCGGCCGAGCCGACGCTGGGCGAGGCATGGTGGAGCCTCGCCAACCTCAAGACCGTGCGCTTTACCGATGCCGATCTCACGGCGATGGCGGCGGCACGAGCGGGCACCGATCTTGTCGAGGACGATGCGCTTCACCTCGATTTCGCGCTGGGCAAGGCTTATGAGGACCGCGGCGACGCCGACATCGCCTTTGCGCATTATGCCGCCGGTAATGCGATGCGGCGCGCGCAGCTCGGCTACGATCCGCAATTGCTGACCGATATGGTCGACGCGATGATCGCGGTGGCGACCCCCGATTTCTTCGCCGCGCGCGCGGGCTGGGGATGCCAGGCGCCCGATGCGATCTTCATCCTCGGGATGCCGCGTGCGGGGTCGACGCTGATCGAGCAGATCCTCTCCAGCCACGGCCAGGTGGAGGGGACGACCGAGCTTCCCGATCTGCCCGCGATGGTGCGGCGCGTATCGGGCTATCCCGCGGGGCTGGCCGCGCTCACCGCCGAGGACGCGGCGGCGCTGGGCGAGGAATATCTGCGTCGCGCGGCGGTGCAGCGGCGCAGCGGACGGCCGTTCTTCATCGACAAATTGCCCAATAACTGGCTGCATGTCGCGCTGATCCGGCTGATCCTGCCCCATGCGCGGATCATCGACGCGCGGCGCGATCCGCGCGCCTGCTGCTTCTCCAATTTCAAGCAGCATTTCGCGCGTGGGCAGGCGTTCAGCTACGGGCTCGACGATATGGGGCGCTATTACCGCGATTATGTGCGGCTGATGGCGCATCTCGATCATGTGCTGCCGGGGCAGGTGATCCGCGTGATCCACGAGGAGCTGGTCGACGCGCCCGAGGCCGGGATTCGCGCGTTGCTCGACCGGCTCGATCTGCCGTTCGAGCCTGCTTGCCTGTCGTTCCACGAGACGGAGCGCGCGGTGCGCACGGCGAGCTCCGAACAGGTGCGCCAGCCGATCTTCCGCGGCGGCGATGCCGCATGGCGGCCGTTCGCGCCCCACCTCGGCCCGCTGGAGGCGGCGCTGGGCGACGTGGTCGACCATTATCCGCTGGCGCCGCGCTTCGGGTGAATTAGCTCAAGCCGGGCATGACGATTAGATGAGCTGATTGCTTCGTTGCAAAACTGTCACGGTCGGCGCGGTTCGCGCGATTGTCGGTGCGCGGCGATTGACCTGAGCCGCGCCGCATCACAGTCTTGCCGTTCCACAATAAAACAGTCTCCGGGGGGAGCGTGATGACAAGTTTCGAACGCCGCGTGCTGGTCTCGCTTTTTGCTTCGGTCGCATTTGCCGGCCCCGCCTTTGCGCAGACCGCGCCCGCCGAGAGCAATGCGCCCAGCCGCCCCGCGGCCAGCGACGCGATGAGCGACATCATCGTCACCGCGCAGAAGCGCGACGAGAATATCCAGACGGTGCCGATCTCGATGCAGGCGCTGTCGACGCGCAAGCTCGATCAGCTCAACATCTCGAATTTCAACGAATATACCCAGCTCCTCCCGTCGGTGGCGTTCCAGACCTCGCAGCCGGGCGTGACGACCGTCTATATGCGCGGCGTCGCCTCGGGCGGCGACGGCAACCACTCGGGCTCACTCCCCTCGGTCGGCAGCTATCTCGACGAACAGCCGGTGACGACGATCGGCGGCACGCTCGACATCCATATCTATGACGTCGCGCGGATCGAGAGCCTGTCCGGCCCGCAGGGCACGCTCTACGGCGCGTCGAGCGAGGCGGGGACGATCCGCATCATCACCAACAAGCCCGATACCTCGGGCTTCTACGGCCGCGTCGACGGCGAGCTCAACACCGTCAACAAGGGCGGCGTCGGCGGCAAGATCGAGGGGATGATCAACGCGCCCTTCTCGTCGAACGTCGCGCTGCGCGTGGTCGGCTTCTACCAGAAGGATGCCGGCTATATCGACAATGTGGCGGGCACCCGCACCTTCTGTGGCACGCCGATCAAGGATCCGAACGATCCCACCGTTACCATTGGCTGTCTCAAGGACGGGATCACTCTCAACAACAAGGCGCTGGTAAAGAAGGATTATAACGACACCGAGACCTGGGGCGGCCGCGCCGCGCTCAAGGTCGATCTCGACGACAATTGGACGGTGACGCCGACGGTGCTCTACCAGGAGCAGCGCAGCCACGGCAGCTACGGCTTCGATCCGCGGGTCGGCGACCTCCAGGTCCAGCATTTCCTGCCCGAATATCGTCGCGATCGCTTCATCCAGGGCGCGCTGACGATCGAGGGCAAGGTCGGCAATTGGGATCTGACCTATGCCGGCGCCTATCTCGATCGCCGCGATACGCAGTCGAGCGATTATACCGATTATGCCGAGGCCTATGACAACCTCTATCAGAAGCAGGGAGGTCTCGCCGGCTATTTCTATTATCGCGATGCCGCCGGCAACACGATCAACCCGCAGCAACGCGTGATCGGCACCGATCATTTCAAGAAGATGAGCCAGGAAATCCGCGTCGCCTCGCCGAGCACCGAGCGGTTCCGCATCGTCGCCGGCGCTTTCTACCAGCGCCAGTCGAACCTCATCCACCAGGATTATCGCATCGCCGGGCTCGCGCCCGAGCTGTCGGTCAACGGGCTGCCCGGCACCTTGTGGCTTACCCAGCAGCATCGCGTCGACAAGGATTATGCGATGTTCGGCGAGGCGAGCTTCGACATCCTGCCGAAGCTGACGCTCACCGCGGGCGCGCGTGCGTTCATCTACGATAACTCGCTGATCGGCTTCTTCGGCTTCGGCCGCAATCCGGCGGCGGATGAAACCGGCATTCCTTACACGGCATTGCCGCATAACGCCGCTGGAAGCTCAAAGACGGGCGTTGCGGCTTGCTATCTCACCAACGGGCAGAGCCTGAAGCAGATGGTGGATGCCGGGCAGAATCCCGCGCCGTTCTTCCCGGCAACCGTGGCGGGCGGGCCTTGCACCAACCTCGCAATCGTTTCGGGTAACGGGCTGTTGCCGAAGCGGACGCAAGGGCAGGGCGTCACCTACAAGTTCAACGCGACGTGGAAGCCGACCGATCAGCTAATGCTTTACGCCACCTGGTCGCGCGGCTTCCGTCCGGGCGGGATCAACCGGCGTGCCGATGTCAGCAATTATGCGCCCGATTATCTCACCAATTACGAAGTGGGCTGGAAGACGACGCTGCTCAACGGCATGCTCCGCTTCAACGGCGCGGTCTATCAGCAGAATTGGGACAGCTTCCAATTCGCCTTCCTTGGCGTGAACAGTTTCACGATCATCCAGAACGGCCCGAATGCGCGCATCCGCGGCGTCGAGATGGATGCCAGTGTCAACACCGGCCCGCTCGCGCTGACCGTGGCCGGCTCCTATACCGATGCGAAGACGCGGCAGAATCTCTGCCTCGGCGCCGATCCGACCTTCACCTGCACCGGTATGCTCGATAGCGGTCAGCGGAACATCGTGTCTGCGGCTGCCGGCACGCGGCTGCCGATTACGCCGCAGTTCAAGATCACCGGCACGGCGCGTTATACGGTGCCGCTCGGAACGTCGGCGAAGGGCTATATCCAGGCGCTGGTTTCGCACCAGAGCTCGGCGGCCTCGGATATCCGGTCGGCGGTTTACGCGCCGGGCACCGGCGAAATCATCAACCCGGCGGCACAGCTCGGGCGGCTGCGTGCCTATACCACCGGCAATCTCGCGGTCGGGGCGGAAATCGGCAGCAATTATACGCTGGAGGTCTTCGCGCAGAATCTGTGGGATGAACGCGGCGAAATCTCGCGCTTCCAGGCCTGCGGCACGTGCGGCGACCGGCCGTATATCGTGCCGATCCAGCCGCGCACGATCGGTATCCGCGCCGGCGCGAAATTCTGATGGGAGGGGCAACCCGGCGCCTCCGCGCGCCGGGTTGAACGGAAAGGACGGGGCTTCGGCTCCGTCCTTTTTCTTGTGCGTCAGCCCGGCATCTCGACACAGGCCGTCATCCCAGCTTTCGCCGGGATGACGGCCTGGGCGGTTGTCTTGACGGTTTATTCTGGGAAAAAGTGGCAGGGGAGCTCGGATTCGAACCGAGGGCCTTCGGTTTTGGAGACCGACGCTCTAACCAGCTGAGCTACACCCCTACGCGGAAAGCGCCCCCTAACGCGCCGCGTCGCATCGGGCAATAGGGCAGTCGCGATTTACGCCGCTGCCGATGCGTCCGGGCGGCGCGCGCGGCGGATCAGCGCGCGGGCTTCCTCCACCGGCAGCGGGCGGCCGAAATAGAGCCCCTGGATCTTGCTGCACCCCAGTTCGCGGATCAGGTTGAGCTCGGCTTCGGTCTCGACCCCTTCGGCCGTCGTCGAGATGCCGAGGCTGCCCGCCAGCGCGACCACCGCGCGGATGATCGCCAGCGCCTCGGGCATCCCGCGCGAGGCGCCCTGCACGAAGGTCTGGTCGATCTTGATCGAGGAGAAACGCGTGCGGCTGAGATAGCCGAGCGCCGAATAGCCGGTGCCGAAATCGTCGAGGCTGAGGTGCACGCCGAGCCCGATGACCTGTTCCAGCACGGTCACCGCGCTGCTGCCCTCGCGTACGAAGGCGTTTTCGGTCACTTCCAGCTCCAGCCGGTGCGGCGGCAGCCCGGCATTGGCGAGCGCCTGCGCGACGACGGTGACGAAATTCGGATTGTGCAGCTGATCGGGTGAGACATTGACCGCGATCCGCGCATCGCTCGGCCAGGAGGCCGCCTCGGCGCAGGCGGTGCGCAGGACCCATTCGCCGATCGGCTCGATCAGCCGCGCGGCTTCCGCCAGCGGGATGAATTTCGCCGGGGGGATGTTGCCGAATTGCGGGTTCTGCCAGCGCAGCAGCGCCTCGAACCCGGTCAGGCGGCCCGAGCCGGCCTCGACCACCGGCTGATAATGCAGCGACAGCTCGTTGCGATCGAGCGCCTGGCGCAGCGCGATCTCGAGCACGCGGCGCTCCTCCGCGTCGACATGGAGCTGCGGCTCGTAGCAGCGGAAGACACCGCCGCCGGCATCCTTGGCGCGATAGAGCGCGAGGTCGGCCGAGCGGATCAGGTTTTCGGCGCTCTGTCCGTCGCGCGGCGAGGTCGCCACCCCGATCGACGCGCCGATCCACAGGACATGCTGGTCGATCTCATAGGGCGCGGACAAAGCGTCGATGATCGACTGCGCCAGCTTTTCGACGCGTGCCATATCGGCGGCGTCGCGCACCACCACCGCAAATTCGTCGCCGCCGAGCCGGCCCACCGCCTCATTGCCGGTGACGAGCTGTCCCAGCCGCTCCGACACGCGTCGCAACAGCCGGTCGCCGATCGGGTGGCCGAGCGTGTCGTTGACCGCCTTGAAGCGATCGAGATCGATCATCATGAACGCCGATCGCGAATCCCATTGCTCCGCCTCGGCCAGTGCTTCGCCGAGCATCTCGTGGATCATCAGGCGGTTGGACAGGCCGGTCAGCGGATCGAAGCGCGCCATGCGGTTGATCTTCTCGGCAGTGACTCGTTCCGCCGTCACATCCGAGGCGACGCCGCGGAAGCCGAGGAAATTGCCGTGATCGTCGTTGCGCGGGGTGGCGGAAATCTCCCACCAGCGCTCCTGGCCGTGGACGAACACCGGCATGACGAGATCGCGGAAGCTTTCGCGGCGCTTGAGCTTGTCGGCGAGTTGTCGCAGCCCGGGGGAGAAATTGCCCGCCTCCCACATCGGGCCGGCGAGCAGCTTGAGCAGCGGCGTCCCCTCGACCTCGGCCGGCTGAAGTTCGAGCGCGAGCGCGAAGCGCACCGAGGCGCGGATCACACGGCGCTGCGCATCGGTTTCCCACAGCCAGTCGGCGCGATTGTCTTCGCTCTCGCCGAGCAACAGGCTGACCGTCTCGTCACGCTCGGTGAGCGTCAGCTCGGACCCGCGCAGCAGCACGAGCGCGCGGGCGCGCGAGACGCAGCCGACGATAAGGATCGCGGCGAACAACAGGGTGCCGGCTGCCGCGACGAAGAGGTGCGTTACGATCAGCTCGGCCGCCACCATCAGCGCGATCCCGCCGATGAAAGCGACCGCGGCGGGCACCAGCGGGGCGAGCGCGACCGCAGCGGCCGACATCAGCACCGACAGCACCATCCACAAGGCGAGCGCGGTGCCGGAATCGACGTAACGGTCGAACACCATCACCGGGACGCCCCATACCGCCGCCAGCGCGGCGCCTTCGAACACGGTGTTGCGCAGATCGGCGATGCCGGCCAGCGCGCCGGGGACGGCGCTGGTGCGCAACCGCCTGACAGCGATCGCGGTGCCGACGCCGGCGGCGACGAGCCCCCATAGGCCGAGCCACGACAAGGGCAGATGCGGCGCGAACAGCATCGCGACGATCGCCGCGCCGACCAGATTGGCGGCCAGCATGAACATCGCCATCTGCCGGCCGGCAAGCAGCTTGGCGCCCCGGATCCGCGCCCAGGCGGCGGGGTTCTCCCCTTCGGACAAGCCCAGCAGCGGCCCAAGCGGGATGGCCGGGTGACGAACGGTCGGTGGCTCGGCGATGTTCACCGGCCCGATATAGGGGAACTGTGTTGACCAAAGGTTTCCCGACGCAACGCGTTCCGGTGCTGGCCGCGATCGCGGCAAGGGATAGCGTGCTCGCCCCGACGTGTGGGGAAATTCCGTTCCAGATTAACCGTTTATGGGAGTGGGGGATCAATTGTTTGCAAATTGAATGGGCGTTCCTTTGGCATGAATTGATATAATTTTGTCATGTCCTGCCGGCATGTTTTGTTATAATTAGTTAATATCAGAAGAATTATTGTTTATTTATAATGATTTGTACTTCTGGATCGTAATACCGAACGGGGGTCTGCATTGTGACGGCTCGGTAAGTGGCGTTGTATCTGAAGCATCACCAATGTGACCATTCCACCGGGAAGTTTTCCGTGGGTCGCTGTCATCGATCCTGCAAGATCAACGAAGATTCGTTCTGCGGGACACGCTCGGACAGAGAGGTGATGCCATGATTGCGAAACGTAACGGCGTTCTTGCCATATCCTTGCTCGTCATCGCATTGCCGGCCGCCGCGGGGCCGGTCACCGTAAGGGCGCGCGCCGATCAGGTGCGTACGATGCGGGTCAGTTATGCCGATCTCAACATCAACAGCGACGCGGGGCTGCGTCAATTGATGCAACGCGTCAAAGGGGCCGCCGAATGGGTGTGCGATGTTTCGACCTATATGCATGTCCCGCTCGACGAGCAGATGGCGGGACGGACCTGCTATGATGCGTCGCTCGCACGCGCCCGCTCGGATATCAGCGCGATCCAGCAGCGTGCCCAGAACGGCCTGTCCGCGCGCGGCGAGATCGAAGTCGCGCAGCGTTGAATCCGCCTCGACAGCAGCGCGGCGACATGTGATCCATGTCGTCGCGCCTGTCTGCGATTGCGTGCGCGGTCGCCGGCGGATCGGTTTGCGTAAGCGTAATCTGTCATCTGCGCCATAACAGAGGCGGGTCGGCTGCGTCGGGTGACGCGTGTCATGTGCCATTTCGCGGTTGGAGGGCGCGACATGAACGCTGGCCTGCGGAGGATTTTCATCCTCGTCTTCGGCGATCCGGAGTTGCTGGATATCGCCGGCCCCGACAAGGTTTTCCCGAGCGCGGCGGACGGGCTGGTGCAATTGGGGGCGGCCGACGAACCGCTCTACAGCGTCGATCTGTTCTCTCCCGACGGCGGGCTGGTCCGCACCCGTCAGGACATCCGCGTCGAGACGATGCCGATCCACGATCTGGCGCCCGGCGAATGCGATACGATCATCGCCGTCGGCGGGCGCGAGGCCGCCGGTCGCGATCCCCGCGCGATCGACTGGCTGCGGCGCAATCATCCGCGCGTGCGGCGGATATCGGCGATCAGCGTCGGCGCCTTCGCGCTAGCGGAGGCGAGGCTGCTGGACGGCCGCCGCGCGACGACGCATTGGAGGGAATGCGCGACGCTTCAGGCGGATTATCCCGCGATCAGCGTCGATCCCAAGGCGGCCTTCGTGGAGGATCGCGGGATATGGACATCGGCGGGGATGACCGCCGGAATCGATATGGCGCTGGCGATGGTCGCGCGGGATCACGGTCACGAACTCGCGCTGCTGGTCGCACGCGATCTTGCGGCTTTCCCGCACCGGGCGGAGGAACCGGTCGGGAATCCGGCCGAGGGGCCGATCGCGGTGTTGCTGCGGTGGATCGTCGAGCACCCCGGCGACGATCTCCGGGCGGAGCGGCTGGCCGAGCGCGCGCATATGAGCCTGCGCAATTTCTATCGTGCATTCGAGAATGCGACGGGCGATTCACCCGCCGAGTGGGTCGAGGCGCTGCGGGTGGAGATTGCCAAGCGGCTGCTCCAGCGCACCTCGCGGCGGGTCGAGCAGATTGCCTGGGAGGCGGGGTTCGCGAGCTATCAGCGGATGCGTCGCGCATTTGTCCGCCGCGTCGGCATCGCCCCCGGCGACTATCGCGCGCGCTTCTCGCCGCCGCATCTGCATGTGGCGGAAATCGATCCGGGGCGTTTCGCCGATACGCTGGCGGCGGAGAATGGCGCGAGCGAGGTCACGCCGATCGCCGGGCGCTTGCGCGCGAAATGCGCCGGCTGACGGCGATGCCTGCGCCCCCGCCTTCGCGGGGACGCAATGCCGGCTCTTACGCGGCGATCGCGTAAGGCTTGATCTCGCCGGACAAATAGAGCTTGCGCGCCTTGGCGCGGCTGAGCTTGCCCGAGCTGGTGCGCGGCAGCGTGCGCGGCGGGATCAGCTCGATCACGCAATTCATCCCCGTCACCGCGCGCACGCGATCACGGATCTCCTCGCGCAGCCGGGTCCGTTCGGCATCGTCGGAGGTGCGGCATTGCACCAGCACCGCCGGCGTCTCCTCGCCCCCGGGGGTGGTGATCGCGAAGGCGGCGATATCGCCCTGCTTGAAGCCGGGGAGCTGCTCCACCGCCCATTCGATGTCCTGCGGCCAGTGGTTGCGGCCGTTGACGATGATCATGTCCTTGGCGCGGCCGACGATGTAAATATAGCCGTCGGACATATAGCCCATGTCGCCGGTATCGAGCCAACCATCGTTCATGCAGGCGGCGGTCGCGTCGGGATCGCGGAAATAGCCAACCATCACCGACGGCCCGCTGCACCACACCTTGCCGATCGCGCGCTCGGGCAGCGGGGTGCCGTCCTCCTCGCGGATCTCGACGCGCATGTCGCGCACCGGCTTGCCGCAATTGACGATCGCGCGATAACGCTGCGGGCGATCTTGCCCCGCGGCGACCCCCGAAAGCTGCGTCTCCTCGACCAGCTCGACGCGGATGCCTTCGCCCGGCGGCATGATCGACACCGCCAGCGTCGCCTCGGCGAGGCCGTAGCTCGGCAGGAAGGCGCTGGCCTTGAACCCCGCGTCGGCGAAAGCGTCGACGAAGCCCTGCATCACGTCCGGCCGGATCATGTCCGCGCCATTGCCGGCGAGCCGCCAGCGCGACAGATCGAACCGGTCCGACGCACGCGTCTGGCTGGAGATGCGGCGCGAGCAGATGTCATAGCCGAAGGTCGGCGAATAGCTGATCGAGGTGCCCTGGTTGCGGCTGATCAGATCGAGCCACGCCAGCGGGCGGCGCGCGAAATCCTCGGTCTTGAGGTAATCGGTCGACACCTGATTGGCGATCGGTGACAGGAAGCAGCCGACCAGCCCCATGTCGTGATACCAGGGCAGCCACGAAATGCAGCGATCGCTGTCGATCAGCTCCATGCCGTGCCCGTGCGCGGCGAGATTGTTGAGCAATGCGTGGTGGGTGATCGCGACGCCGTGGGGGAAGCGGGTCGAGCCGCTCGAATATTGCAGATAGGCGATATCGTCGCCCTTCGCCGTGGGCAGCGCGACCGGGGTCGGCTCGGTGGCGAGCAATTCGCCCCAGTCGACGCCCTGCACGCCGCCCGCCTCGGCGGCGGCGCCCGCCATCACCGCCAGCTCGGGCGGATAGATCAGCATCGTCGGGTCGCAGCTCGAAAGCTGGACGCGGAGCTGGTCGATATAGGATTCCTTGCCGCCGAACGAGGTCGGCAGCGGCAGCGGCACCGGCCACGCGCCGGCATAGACCGCGCCGAAGAACAATGCGGCGAATTCGGTGCCGGTTTCGGCGACCAGCGCGATGCGGTCGCCCGGCTTGATCCCCGCAGCGACTAGTCGCCACGCCGCGGCCAGCGCGTCGCGACGCAACGCGGAGAACGGATAGGCGCGGGTCAACGCCCCGCGCGCATCATGGAAATTCAGCCCACGGGTGCCCTGCGCCGCATAATCGAGCGCCTCGCCCAGCGTCGCGAAATCCGCGAACCGGCGCGGCAGCGCATCCTGCGTGGGGGTCGATTGGAGGGTAGTCATTCCAGAATTTAACCTTTCGCGCGCCCCTTCCCGGACGCAAGCTCGCGCAATGGCGGCCCTTCCGCGCCCGGCGCGTTCAAATTCGTTCGTCACTGTGGCAACAACATGGCGTGACCCGCGAACGCCACGCTTTGCCCCGCCCGCTCGATGCTGCCGCGCTCGATCAGCTCGCCTTACGCTATGTCGAGCGTTTCGCCACCACCCGCGGCAAGCTGGCCGATTATCTGCGCCGCAAGGTGCGCGAACGCGGTTGGCAGGGCGCGCCGGTCGATCCGGCGGCGGTCGCCGAGCGGATGGCGGCATTGGGCTATGTTAACGATCGCGCCTTTGCGGCGATGCGCGCGGCATCGCTCGCGCGGCGCGGGTTCGGCGCGCGCCGCGTGGCGCAGGCGCTTCATGCGGCGCAGATCGACGCCGAGGATACTGCCGCCGCGCTCGCCGAACTAGCGGAAGAGCCGGGGGCGGAGGCGCAGCCGCTGCGCGCGGCGCTGGCCTTCGCGAAGCGCCGTCGCTTCGGCCCGTGGGCGCGCGAGGCGCCCGATGCGCGGCTGCTCGAACGCCAGGTCGCGGCGATGATTCGCGCGGGGCACGCGCATGCGCTGGCGCGGCGAATCGTCACCAGTCCGCCGGGTGTGCCATTCGAGGGCGAGGAATGAGCCGCCCCCAATGGTTTCGCTGTTGTACACCGCGCCAAAGATGCTAGCGTAACGATCGTTGGGGGACGGGTAAAAATACGTGCGTAGCGACATGCCTCGCGATGCGGATGACCGCGAACAGGAGACAGGCGTGTCCGACGCCGAACCGGCTGTGCGTGTTTCGGGCACGCTCAAATGGTTCGACGTGACGCGCGGCTTCGGCTTTCTCGTGCCGGATTCCGGCGATACCGGCGACGTGCTGATCCATTTCAGCGTGCTCCAGCCGCACGGCCGGCGCAGCCTGCCCGAGCGGACGCGGGTCGAGGCGATCGCGGTCAAGCGCAATCGCGGCTTTCAGGCGACCGAGATCCTGTCGATCGACACCTCGAACGCGGTCGATCCCGCGCCGCCGCGCGATACGACCCGCGTCGATCCCGCCGCATTGCTCGACGAGGCGGGCGACTGGGAGCCGGTGCTGGTGAAATGGTTCAACCGGCTCAAGGGTTATGGCTTCCTCGTCCGGCCCGACGGCGATCAGGACATCTTCGTCCATATGGAAACGCTGCGCCGCGCCGGCGTTCAGGAGGTCGAGCCCGATCAACGGCTGCGCGCACGCGTGGTCGACGGGCGCAAGGGGCCGCTCGCGGTCGCGGTCGCGCTGGAGGACTGACATGTGGCGGATCGTGGCGGGGGCGATGCTTGCGGCGCTCGTCGCGGGCTGCTCGGGCGGCAACGTATCGGCATCGGCGACGACCTCGGGTGACGGCTCCGGAGGCGCGGGCAAGGGGAATGCCGCGCTCGTCACGGTGACGGTGCAGAGCAGGAACGGCGCGCACGTCTTTCAGGTCGAGGCCGCGCGCACCGCCGCGGCGCAGGAGCGCGGGCTCATGTTCCGCACCGATGTCCCCAAGGACGGCGGGATGCTGTTCGCGCCCTATCCGCCCGACGGCCCGCCGCGCGCGGCGAACTTCTGGATGAAGGACACGCCGAGTTCGCTCGACATCCTGTTCATCCGCCCCGATCACACGATCGCGCGGATCGAGGAGAATACCGTGCCTTTCTCACAGACGCTGATCTCGTCGGGCGAGGCGGTCGCGGCGGTGCTGGAGATCAACGGCGGCCGCGCCGGCGAGCTCGGCATCAACGAGGGCGACAAGGTAAGCTGGGATAGATAGCCGCAGGAACTCCCCTCCCTTCACCAGGGAGGGGAGAGGGGCGCGAGGTATTGAAAGCGCGGTTGAAGCCTCCGCGCTTCGGGGCTAAGCGCAGGCGCATGGGCATCAATCTGAACCCCTTCACCTGGTGGAACGGCGCGACCGTCGGCACCTGGTTCGGCCTTCGCGGCAAGACGCGCGTCGGCGAGGATTCGCTCGGCAACGTTTATTACGAGGGCGGGGCGGATACCGCCGGCCGCCCGCGTCGCTGGGTGATCTATCGTGGCGCGAACGACGCGAGCCGCGTCCCGCCCGAATGGTTCAGCTGGCTGCATCATCATGTCGACGACGTGCCCGATCGTGCGCTGCCCGCGCCGCGTCGCTGGGAAAAGCCGGCGGTGCCCAACATGACCGGCACCGCGCTCGCCTATCGTCCGCCGGGCGCGCTGGAGAAGGGCGGCGTCCGCGCGCCTGCGACCGGCGATTACGAGGCGTGGAGCCCCGAGGCGTGAAGCGTGCGCTGGCGGCGGGCGCGCTCGTCGCCGCATTGGCCGGGGTCGGCCTGTGGCAGGGGAGTCGCTGGCTCAACGGCGGCGCGACCAAGCCCAATACGCCGGAGGTGTCGCAGGCGGTTCCCGCCGGTACGAATGCATCGGGCGGCGTCACGACCGTCGGCGGCGACAGCGCCGCGGCCGATGCCGGGACGACGCCGATGGCGCAGCGAGTCGCGGTGATCGGCATCCTCAACAAGCGCAACGGCGTCAGCCGTGAGCTGACGATGAAGCCGGGGCAGGCGGTTCAGGTCGGCGATACGATCGTCCGCCTGCGTGCGTGCGAAACCACCGCGCCGTGGGAGCAGGAACAGCTGACCGGCGCGTTCGTCCAGCTCGACGTGCGCGGCGTGGACAAGGCGTGGCACCGCGCCTTTTCAGGCTGGCTGTTCAAGGAACGGCCCGGGCTCAACGTGGTGCAGCACCCGGTTTACGATGTCTGGGCCAAAAGCTGCACGATGTCCTTCCCGGCGAAGGGCGCGGAGACCGACGTGATCGCCGCCTCCACCGCGAAGAAATCCGCCGGCGCCTCCGCCGGGGCGAACAGCGACGATGCCGCGCCAGGCGACGATGCGCCGGTCGCCGAGACCAAGCCGGCCAACGCCTCGCCCAGCAACACCATGTAATCGGCGCGATCGATCTCGACCGCGCCCAGCGAGGCGAGGTGTTCGGTCATGAACTGGCAATCGAGCAAGGTGAACCCGCCGGCGCGCAGCCGGGCGACCAAAGCGGCGAGCGCGACCTTCGAGGCATTGGTCGCGCGGCTCACCATGCTCTCGCCGAAAAAGGCGCGGCCGAGCACGAGGCCATAGAGCCCGCCGACCAGCGAATTGCCGTGCCAGCATTCGATCGAATGCGCATGCCCGGTCTCGTGCAGCCGCAGGAAGACCTGTTCGATCGAGCGGTTGATCCAGGTCTCGGGGCGATCGCTCGCGGCCTCGGCGCACAGCCGGATCACCGCGGGGAAGGCGCGGTCGGCGGTGACGCGGAAATGATCGGCGAGGATCGTCTTGCGCAGCGAGCGCGACAGGTGGAAGCCGTCGAGCGGCATGATCGCGCGGCGCCGCGGCTCGACCCAATAGACCCCGGGCGCGTCCCGCCCGTCGGCCATCGGGAACACGCCGACCGAATAGGCGCCGAGCACCATCGCCGGGTCGAGCCGTTCGAAGCTCATGAAGCGAGACGTCGTTCGATCCTTTGCCAGATATCGAGGAAGGCTGCCGCCGCGGCGCTGCGCGGCGCGGCTTCGCCTACCGCGCGATGCGCCGCGGCGGATGCCTCCACCACGCTTGCCATCGGGATGACCGGCCAGTCGGGCCGCGCCGCCACTGCCTCCTGATGCATCCGCCGGCGGCGATCGACCAGAGCGTGGACCGGCAACGTCGCGGTCTTGCCGCCGAGATGCCGTTCGACCTCGTCATAGGCGCGCTGCGCGAGCGGGGAGGGGACGACCGGGATGACGATCAGATCGGCGGCGCGCGCCGCCTGATCGGCGGTCTCGGTCAGTCCCGGCGGGCAATCGAGGATTACGCGGTCGTAGTCGCCGAGCCCGGCGATCAGCTTCGACAGCCGCTTCTTCTTGTCCATTTCGCGCAGCAGATGATCGAGCTCGCGCAACGAGGCGTCGGCGGGGAGCAGCTCGAGCCGCTCGACCGGGGTGTCGCGGATCAATTTGTGCGCGTCGACCTCGCGCGAGAAGGCGGCCTGCGCGCGATCGCGCTTCGATTCGCGCCCCAGGATCCAGCTTGCCGCGGCCTGCGGATCGAGATCCCACAGCAAGGTGCGCCGCGCGGACCGCGCCGCCGCGCACCAGGCGAGATTGACCGCCAGCGTCGTCTTACCGACGCCGCCCTTGAGGCTATAGACCGCGATTGTCGCCATAGGCCGAAGGTGCCGCGCCGCGCGGCGGCTGGCAAGTGCTCGCCGTCAAATGAAAAAGGGCCGGCGTATCGCTACGCCAGCCCGTGTGATGGGAAATGTCGACCGGTTAGGACTTGCAGCTCTGCTCGCCCTTGCCACCCGCGGTCAGCGTGATGTGCGACGGATCGCCGGTCAGCTTCCAGCCACCCTCGGCGACCAGCGGATCGCCCGCCTTCTCGGCCTTCAGCGTGGTCGGCGCGCCGTCCTTCTTGGTCTTGACGATCGCCTGCTTGTCGCCCTGGAAGAAGGTGACATAGACGAGGCTGTTGTCCTTGCAGCGGAAGGTCTTTTCAGCCTTGATCGCCGGCGGCAGCTCGACAGCGCCCTTGTTGGCGAGCTGAGCGGCCATGGGATCGGGGTTGGTGTCGATCACTTCGGCCTTTTCCGGCTTCGAATTGCAGGCGGAAAGCGCGACCAGCGCGACGGCGGCGGGAACGAGGAAAAGGGTCTTCATAGCGTCGCGACGCCATACCCGCGGCGGGGCTATCGTCAAGGCGGCAAAACCGATTCGCGACAATATTTATGCCCCAAATGTCTCGTTTTGCCGCGCAATCATGCGAGAAACCCGGCCAGCGCATCCCATTGCGGCTGTTTGAGCTCGATTTTCACCGTGTGGAGCGGGCTCGACGAGGGCAGCGCGACCAGCGCCAGATCGCGCCCCGCGAGCAGCGGGCGGCCGAGCCGCAGCGCGGTGCCGCCGTTGAACGCCACCGCGCGCAGATCGGGCAGCGAGTCGGTCAGGGTGGTGAGGTCATTGGCGTCATGTTCGCGGATCGCGGCGTCGGTGCTGCCGATGCGGCGGGCGGAGGCGATCACGTCCCACAGCCCGATCCGCGCCTCGCGCAGCGCGGCGAGTCGCGCTTCATAGCGCAGCGTCGCGAGGTCGCGGCCGATCGCATGGCCGACCAGTCGCCAGAACTGATTCTGCGGATGCGCATAATAGCGCTGCTCCGCCAGGCTGCGCTCGCCGGGCAGGCTGCCGAGGATCAGCAGCCGCGTGTGCTGGTCGACGACCGGGGGAAAGGATGATTTCCGTGTCATGCCAAAGTCTAACTCTCCGTCGCCTGGGCTCAAGACCGGGGCGACGGCGCAATCGCGCTGTCTTTAGCCCCTGAAAGTCCGAGCGAGGTTGCCACGCGGCGCCGGGCGCGCCATTTCATGCGTCATGCTCACCACCGCCCGCGACACGCTTGCGCTGATCGGCAACACCCCGCTCGTCCGGCTGAAAGGCCCGAGCGAGGAGACCGGCTGCGACATTTTCGGCAAATGCGAATTCGCCAACCCCGGCGCCAGCGTGAAGGATCGCGCGGCCCTGTTCATCGTCGAGGATGCCGAGGCGCGCGGCCAGCTCAAGCCCGGCGGGACGATCGTCGAGGGCACCGCGGGCAATACCGGGATCGGGCTGGCGCTGGTCGCCAATGCCAAGGGCTATCGCACGATCATCGTGATGCCCGACACCCAGTCGCGCGAGAAGATGGATACGCTGCGCGCCTTGGGGGCGGAGCTGGTGACGGTGCCGGCGGCGCCCTATTCGAGCCAATATCATTTCGTCCACACCTCACGCCGCATCGCCGAGGAGACGCCGGGCGCGATCTGGGCCAATCAGTTCGACAATATCGCCAACCGCAAGGCGCATATCGCGGGCACCGCCGAGGAGATCTGGGCGCAGATGGACGGGCGCGTCGACGGCTTCACCTGCGCGGTCGGCACCGGGGGCACCTTTGCCGGGGTCGGCATGGGGCTCAAGGCGAAGGACGAGAAGGTGACGATCGCGCTGAGCGACCCCTTTGGCGCCGCGCTCTATTCCTATTACGCCTGCGGCGAACTGAAGGCCGAAGGGTCGTCGGTCGCCGAAGGGATCGGGCAGGGGCGGATCACCGCCAATCTGGAGGGCGCGCCGGTCGACACGCAATTCCGCATCCCCGATCAGGAAGGGCTCGACTGGGTGGCGCGGCTGCTCGACGAGGAGGGGCTGTGCCTCGGCCTGTCGTCGGGGATCAATGTCGCCGGCGCGGTGCGCCTCGCGCGCGAGCTGGGGCCGGGCAAGCGGATCGCGACGATCCTGTGCGATACGGGTTTCCGTTACCTTTCCACGCTCTACAACCCGGAATGGCTCGCCGACAAAGGCTTGCAGCGCGGATAACATTGTAAAATTCGACAAAGGCACGATGTTGCGTTACCCTCGCGCGACGGATGAAGACCGAAATACCTACCCCTAATCAGACAGCAGCGAACCAGACGGCACAGCGCGTGCGCGTCGGCATGATCGGCCTTGCCGCGGTCGTGCTGCTGATCGGGCTCGCCAGCGCGATCTTCAGCGCGGCGAGCCACGAGAAGCCCGTCGCGACGATCGACGCCCCGAAGGCGGAGGCGGTCGCCAATATGACGCTGGCCAACAATACCGTCCCGGCCGCGACCGCGCCGAACGAGCCGCTCGCCGAACTCGGCGTCGCGCCCGCCACGACCAACGGCGCCGCGCCGGCCACGCCGCACCACTGAGCGCCCGATGCAGCACGATCCGCTGCTTCCCTTGGCCGTCAGCCGGAGCTGATCCGACATGACGACTGATTCCACGATGTCCGCGCGATCGCCGGGGAAAAATGGGGAAATCGCCCCCGTTTCCCCAATTGTCCCCGATTCCGGCGCCCTCATTGCGCGAACGGAAGTGGAACAACATTGCCCCGCGCCCATGTTCGAGGGAGGAAAACCCCCCGATTAGGCGCGTTTTCCCCGACTTACCCCAGATTTCCCTTCCCATCCCCGAAGAGCCCTGATATCTATCAGAGCTGCAGAGGGGCGGACTCGCTGTATTCAATCTTCGCAAGCACCGGGCGGCCGGGGTGGCCGATTTCCGGGCCGGAGAAGCGCGTCCGTCGCCGGGTGAGGTGGGCGTGTCGGAAAGGGTCGACTATCAGGGAAAGGGTATCGCGCTCGTCGACGAGAAGTCGCGGGTTGCCATCCCGAACACCCTGCGCGCCATGCTCGCGAAGAATTCCCCGCGCGAAGACGGCAAGGACGGCGGCACCGTCATCATTGCCCCGCACCCCGAGCATCGCTGCCTGATCGCCTACGATCCGAAGTTCGTGCCCTTCTGGAAGGCGCGGCTCGAGCAGCTCGATGCCGCGCAGTTCGAGAAGAGCGGGCGCACCGATTACAATATCCTCGATCGCGCCGGCGGTGCCGAGCCCTTGCCGTTCGACGGCAGCGGGCGGTTCATCATGCCGGCGTTCGAGCGCAAATATGCGCGGATCGGCAATGTCGCCTTCTTCCACGGATCGTTCCACTGGATCACGATCTGGAGCCCGAAGATCCTGATCGAGACGCCGGGAATCGACCCGTTCCTCAAGGAATATGTCGAGTTCGCCTGCGAGGAAAAGGGGTATGCGCTGTGACCGCGCCGGCCGACCCCCATATCCCGGTGCTGCTCGACGAGGTGCTGGCGGCGCTTGCCCCGGCGCCCGGTGAGACGATGGTCGACGCGACCTTCGGCGCGGGGGGCTACACCCGCGCGCTGCTGGCAAAGGGCGCGCGGGTGTTCGCCTTCGATCGCGACCCCGATGCGATCGCCGCCGGGCGTGCGCTGGAAAGCGCCGAAGCCGGCCTGATCCTCGTGCCGGCCGAATTTTCCGCCCTGGCCGGCGAGCTCGATGCGCGCGGCGTGCCCCCGGTCGATGGCGTGGTGATGGATATCGGCGTCTCGTCGATGCAGCTCGACCGGCCTGAGCGCGGCTTCTCCTTCCAGGGCGACGGGCCGCTCGACATGCGCATGTCGCAATCGGGGCCGTCGGCGGCCGATTTCGTCAACACCGCGGACGAGGCGCTGATCGCCGACGTGCTGTGGCGTTACGGCGAGGAGCCGCGTTCGCGCCGCGTGGCGAAGGCGATCGTCGCGGCGCGCCCGCTGACCACCACCGGCGCGCTGGCGCAGGTCGTGCGGCGTGCGCTGGGGCATCGGCCGCACGACAAGAAGGATCCGGCGACGCGCGCTTTCCAGGCGATCCGCATCCATGTGAACCGCGAACTGGAGGAGCTCGCCCGCGGGCTCGCCGCGGCGGAGCGGGTGCTGGCGCCGGGCGGGCGGCTGGCGGTGGTGACGTTTCACAGCCTGGAGGACCGGCTGGTGAAGCGCTTCCTGCGTGAGCGCAGCGGATCGACCCCGGCGGGGTCGCGGCACCGGCCGGAAGCGCGCGAGGCGCGGTCCCCGAGTTTCGAGCCGGCGGCGAAGGCAGTGCGCCCGAGCGCGGCGGAAGTGGCACGCAACCCCAGGGCGCGGTCGGCGACGCTGCGCACCGCGCGGCGCACCGCCGCCGCGGCCTGGGATGCCGGTGTCGAGTTTGTGGAGGCGTAACGATGGCAGCGACGTATCGATTGAAAGGTCTGGGTTGGTTCGGCGGCGTGGTGATCGTGTCGCTGGGCTTCTATCTGGTCTCGCTTCAGGTCGCGGCCGAGCGCAAGCGGCTCGAGCAGGTCAATGTCCGCATCGGCCTCGCCCAGCGCGATATCCGCGCGCTGGAGACCGAGTTCGACGTGCGCTCCAACCTGACCCAGCTCGAACGCTGGAACGGCGACACGCTGGCGCTCGCCTCGCCGACCGCCGGCCAGTTCGTGCGTGACGAGGGGCAGCTCGCCTCGATCAGCTTCGACCGTGGCGTCCCGGCGCAGGTCCCGGGCCAGCAGCAGGGCGCAGTGCGCACCGCGTCGCTGCTCGTGCCGTCGTCGCCGGGGCCGGTCCGCGCTGCTGCGCCGGCGCCGGTGATCGACGAGGCCCCCGCGGTGGCGGTCGCCGCCGCGCGGCCCGCGACCTTGATGAAGGTGTCGGCGCATAGCGGCGATGCCGCGCCGCGGCTGATCCCGGCGGTGGTGATGCACGGCGATCTCGCCGACGCGACCGTCGCGGCGCGCAAGGCCAAGGCGAAGGATAAGCCGGCGGCCGACCGGCCCGCGCCGAAGCTCGCGGCGGCGGTGGTGATGCATGCCGAACTGGCTTCGTCCGCGCCGATCTCGCGCAAGGCGAAGGCGGTGGCGATGCTCGACAAGTCGCTGCTCAGCGACACGACGATGGGCGATCTGGCGAGCGGCGCGCGCGCCGAGGCACGGCGGCTGCGTTGACCTCGCTGGTCGCGCGCCCTGCTCGATCGGTAAAAGCCAGCGAGGCGCGCCACGCGCTGCTCGCGACGCAGCATCTGCGCCTGATGATGCTGATGCTGCTGTTCGCCGCCGCGGTGACCTTGGTCGTCGGGCGGCTCGCGTGGCTCGCGATCGAGGGGCGGCCGACGCGACCCGCGATCCTCGGCGCCGCGCCGCGCGGCGATATCGTCGATCGCAACGGCGAGCCGCTCGCGCGGACGATCGACGCCTGGGCGATTGGCGTCCATCCCGATCGCCTGCTCGGCGACCGCAGCGAGATCGCGCAGAAGCTCGCCGATCTGATGCCCGATATCGGCAGCCAGCAATGGTTCTACGCGCAGATCACCAAGAAGGTATCGTTCACCTATCTCAACCGCCGCGCCAGCCCCGCCTTGGTCGAGGCGGTCAATGCGATCGGCGAGCCGGGGATCGTGTTCGAGCGGGAGTCGCAGCGGCTCTATCCGCAATCGTCGCTCGCCGCGCATGCGCTCGGCTATCTCTCGACCGACGGCAAGGGCATGGCCGGGATGGAGCGCGCGCTCAACGCGCGGCTGACCGATCCGGCGCAGAACGGCACCCCGGTGCAGCTGTCGATCGACAGCCGCGTGCAGGCCGCGATGGAAAGCGAACTCGGCCGCGCGATGAACGACATGCAGGCCAAGGGCGCGGGCGGGATCGTGCTCGACGTCCACACCGGCGAAGTGATCGCGATGGTCTCCTTGCCCTATTTCAATCCCAACCGCGTCGGGATGGCCGGCACCGAGGAGCTGCGCAACAACGTCACCCAGTCGGTCTACGAGCTCGGCTCGACCTTCAAGCCGATCGCGATGGCGGCGGCGATCGATTTCGGCGTCGTCACCGACATGAGCCGCCGGTTCGATGCGACCGCGCCGATCAAGGTCGGCGGCTATACGATCCACGACGATCGCGGGCACGAGCAGAAGCGCTGGCTCAACATCCCGGAAACATTGATCTATTCGTCGAACATCGCCACCGCGCGGATCGCCGATGAGGTCGGTGCGGAGCGGATGCAGACGATGTTCCGCCGGCTGGGCTTCAGCACCAAGCCTGATATCGAACTGGTCGAAAAGGGGCGGCCGATCTGGCCGACCTATTGGGCGCGCACCACGGTGATGACCACCGCTTACGGCCACGGCATCGCGGTGACCCCGTTGCACCTCGCGAGCGCCTATGCCGCGCTGGTCAACGGCGGGATCTGGCGCCCGGCGACCCTGCTCAAGGCCCAGCCGGGGCATGAAGCCAAGGGGCGCCGCGTGCTCCAGCAATCGACCAGCGACCGGATGCGTCAGCTGCTGCGGCTCGTCGTGCTCGACGGCACCGGGCGTCGCGGCGAGGCGCCGGGTTATCGTGTCGGCGGCAAGACCGGCACCGCCGAGGTGGCGCAGCGCGGCGGCTATGCCCGGAACACCAACGTCTCGACCTTCGCCTCGGCCTTCCCGATGGACGCGCCGCGCTATGTCGTGATCGTGATGATGGATTCGGCCAAGCGCGTGCAGGCCAATTCGTTCCAGACCACCGCTGCCTATACCGTCGCCCCGGTGGTCAGCCGGGTGGTCAGCCGCACCGGCGCGCTGCTCGGGGTGATCCCCGATGATCATCGCGACATCGACGAAAGCGACCTCAATCCGCTGCTGTGGAAGGCGCCCAACAAAAAAGAAGAAAAAGGGAGCGCGGAATGAAGCTCGGCCAGATCACCGGCGGAAACGAAGCCGCGCAGGTGACCGGCTTCGCGATCGATCATCGCAAGGTCGCGCCGGGCAATGTGTTCGGCGCGTTCGAGGGCCAGCGCGTCAACGGCGAGGATTATATCCCCGCGGCGATCGCCGCCGGCGCAGTCGCGGTGGTCGCGCGGCCGGGCGCGACGGTCGAAGGCGCGGCGCATATCGCGAGCAGCAACCCGCGCGCCACCTTCGCCGCGCTCGCCGCGACCTTCTTCGCGCCGTTTCCGGCGGTGTCGGTGGCGGTCACCGGTACCAACGGCAAGACCTCCACGGTCGAGATGACGCGCCAACTGTGGCGGATGGCCGGATATCATGCCGCCTCGATCGGCACCCTGGGCGTCTCGACCGCAGACGATCAGGTGACGACCGGGCTCACCACCCCCGATGTGGTGACCTTCCTCTCCAATGTCGCCGGGCTGGCGCGCGAGGGGGTAACGCATCTCGCATTCGAGGCGTCGAGCCACGGCCTCAGCCAATATCGCACCGAGGGCGTGCCGGTGGCGGCGGCGGCCTTCACCAATCTGAGCCGCGATCACCTCGATTATCACGGCGACATGGCGGCCTATTTCACCGCCAAGCTGCGGCTGTTCTCCGAAGTGCTGAGCGATGACGGCACCGCGGTGGTGTGGGTGGACGACCCGCAGTCCGAACGGGTGATCGATCTCGCCCGCGCGCGCCGCAACAAGCTGGTGACGGTCGGCGAACATGGCGACACGCTGCGGCTGGTGTCGCGCGATCCGACCTTGCTCGGGCAGGGGCTGGTGATCGCCGCCGAGGGGCGCGAGCATAAGGTGACGCTGCCGCTGATCGGCGCCTATCAGGCGGCCAATGCCCTGGTCGCGGCGGGGCTGGTGATCGCCACCGGAGGCGATGTCGCGACGACGATCGCCAATCTGGCGCGGCTCCAGCCGGTGCGCGGGCGGCTCGAACGCGCGGTGATCGCCCCCAGCGGCGCACCGGTCTATGTCGATTATGCGCATACCCCCGATGCGCTGGAGGCGGCGATCGCGGCGCTGCGCCCGCATGTTGCGGGGCGGCTGATCCTGGTGTTCGGCGCCGGCGGCGACCGTGACGCCGGCAAGCGCGAGCCGATGGGGCAGATCGCCGCCGCGGCGGCGGATATCGCGATCGTCACCGACGATAATCCGCGCAGCGAAGATCCGGCGGCGATCCGCGCCGACATTCTGGAGGGCGCGCCCAACGCGCTCGAAATCGGCGACCGCCGCACCGCGATCGCCGAGGCGATCCGCATGGCCGGCGCGGAGGATATCGTGCTGATCGCCGGCAAGGGGCATGAACAGGGCCAGATCGTCGGTGATCTCGTCCTGCCGTTCGACGATGTAACTGTCGCAAGGGAGGTAGCGTGAAAAGGAAGATCAACATCCCCGCCCGTCCGTTCGCCCAGGTGGACGGCGAGAAGCGCCCGCGCGAGCGTCGCAAGCTCGGGCTGCGATACGAACTGGTCACCGGCGATGCGGTGAGCGGGCTGCGTTGACGCGGCCCTGATCCTATAGCCGGGTAATGACGCTCTGGACCTCAGCCGAGATCGCGGCCGCCACCGGCGGCACGCCTTCTGCCGACTTCGCCGTTTCGGGGGTCGCGTTCGACAGCCGTGAGATCGGCAGCGGCGATCTGTTCGTCGCGATGAAGGGCGCGGAAACCGACGGCCACAAATTCCTCGATGGAGCCTTCGCGCGGGGCGCGGCGGGTGCGCTGGTATCGCAAGATACCGCGCACCCTTACGTCCGCGTCGCCGATACCTTCGCCGCGCTGGAGGATCTGGGCCGCGCGGCGCGGGCGCGGATGCAGGGTAAGGTGATCGGCGTCACCGGGTCGGTCGGCAAGACCTCGACCAAGGAGGCGCTGTTCGCCGCGCTCGATCGCGGCGCGCGCGGCGCGGTGCATCGTTCGGTCAAGAGCTACAACAACCACACCGGGGTCCCGCTCAGCCTCGCGCGGATGCCGCGCGACACGCGCTTCGGCGTGTTCGAAATGGGGATGAGCCACGCCGGCGAGCTCGCGCATCTCACCACGCTCGTCCGGCCGCATATCGCGATCGTCACCGCGATCGCCCCGGCGCACACCGAATTCTTCCCCGACGAAAGCGCGATCGCCGATGCCAAGGGTGAGATCTTCCGCGGGTTGGAGCCCGGCGGGGTGGCGATCGTCCCTTATGACAGCCCGCATCGCGACCGGCTGATCGCGGCGGCCACGCCTTATGCCGCGCGGATCGTCACCTTCGGGCGCGATGCCGGCGCCGATGTCCACCCGGTCGAGGCGATGCGGCTGGCGAACGGCACCTTCGTCACCGCCAGGGTCGGCGAGCGAGAGCTGAGCTTCACGATCGCCCAGCCGGGCAATCATTGGGTGTCGAACGCGCTGGCGGCGATCGCGGCGGTCGATGCGGCGGGCGGCGATCTCGGGCTGGCGGGGCTCGCTTTGGGCGAGCTCGGCGGGCTGCAGGGGCGCGGCGAACGCTTCACCGCGACGGTAAAGGGAGGCGAGGCGCTGGTGATCGACGAGAGCTACAACGCCAACCCCGCCTCGATGGCGGCGACGCTGGCGGTGCTGGCGCACGAGCCAGGGCGGCATGTCGCGGTGCTGGGCGAAATGCGCGAACTGGGCGAGGCGAGCGACGCCTATCACGCCGCCTTGGCCGAGCCGGTGCTGGCCGCGCACGTCGAAACGGCGCTGCTGGTCGGCGAAAAGATGACACCGCTGGCGGAGGCCCTTGAGGGGCGCGTCGATTTCGTCCATGTGCCCGATGCCGCAAGCGCGCTGGATCGTCTGGCTCAGATGATCGCGCCGGGCGATGCGGTGCTCGTCAAGGGATCGAACGGAGTCGGGTTGTCGCGCGTCGTCGCGGCGCTCGCCGGGGGCGTGTAAAAGTGTTGTACCTGATCGCCGAGAGCCTCGGTTTCCCGAGTGTCCTCAATCTCATCCGCTATCTTTCCTTCCGTACCGGCGGCGCGGTGGCGACGGCCCTGTTCATCGGGCTGATCATCGGGCCGAAGTTCATCGGCTGGCTGCGCGTGCGGCAGGGCAAGGGCCAGCCGATCCGCGCCGACGGGCCGCAGACCCATCTCGCCAAGCGCGGTACGCCGACGATGGGCGGGCTGATGATCCTCACCAGCCTCAGCCTCGCGATCCTGATCTGGATGGATCTCAGGAATCCGTTCGTCTGGGCCAGCCTGTTCGTGACGCTCGGCTTCGGCGCGATCGGGTTCATGGACGATTACGACAAGGTGACCAAGGCGACCACCGCCGGGATACCGGGGCGGGTGCGGCTGCTGCTCGAATTCCTCATCGCGGGCGCCGCGGCGTGGATCATCAGCCAGGAGAACGGCACCGGGCTGTTCCTGCCGTTCACCAACCGTTACTATCTGGAATTGGGGTATCTTTACCCGCTGTTCGCCGCCTTCACGATCGTATCGTTCGGCAATGCGGTCAATCTGACCGACGGGCTCGACGGGCTGGCGACGATGCCGGTGATCATCGCCGCGGTGGCGTTCATGATCATCGCCTATCTCGCCGGCAACGTGAAGTTCGCCGATTATCTTGGCATTCCGCACGTGCCGCGCGCGGGCGATCTGGCGATATTCTGCGGCGCGATGGTCGGGGCGGGGCTCGCCTTCCTCTGGTATAATGCGCCGCCCGCGGCGGTGTTCATGGGCGATACCGGCAGCCTCGCGCTCGGCGGGGCGCTGGGGACGATCGCGGTGATCGCGCATCACGAGATCGTGCTGGGGATCATCGGCGGGCTGTTCGTGGTCGAGGCCTTGTCGGTGATCATCCAGGTCGCGGTGTACAAGCGCACCGGCAAACGCGTGTTCCGCATGGCGCCGATTCACCACCATTTCGAGCAATTGGGCTGGAGCGAGCCGACTGTGGTGATCCGATTCTGGATCATCGCCTTGGTGCTCGCGCTTGCCGGGCTGTCGACGTTGAAGCTGCGGTGAAAAGGATGCGCACATCCTTTTCACTGCATCCCCGCGCAGGCGGGGATCTCATGCCGCAAGCACATGCGACCACCCCGGCGCAGGCCGGGGTCCAGCATCGGGCCGGTCGTACCTGGACCCCGTCCTTCGCCGAGGTGGTTACAGGGTGCGGGAGAACGGGCGCATGATCGTCTCCTCCTCCTGGCGCGGCAAACGTTATGCGGTGCTCGGTCTCGCGCGGACCGGCGTGGCGACGGTGCGCGCGCTGGTCGCGGGTGGCGCCGACGTCACCGCCTGGGACAGCAACGCCGACCGGCGCGAGGGGATAGAAGGCGCGACGATCGCCGATCTCGATACGATCGACCTCGCCGGGTTCGACGCGCTGGTCGTCTCCCCCGGGGTCCCGCTCAACACCCACCCGCTCGCGGCCAAGGCGCGCGCGGCGGGGGTGGCGATCACCGGCGATATCGAGCTGTTCGCCGAGGCGCGCGCCGAGCTGCCGCCGCATAAGGTGGTCGGCATCACCGGCACCAACGGCAAATCGACCACCACCGCGCTCGTCACGCATATTCTGAAGCAGGCCGGCATCCCCGCGCTAATGGGGGGCAATATCGGTCTGCCGATCCTCGCGCAGGCGCCGCTACCGGTCGGCGGGGTCTATGTGCTCGAACTGTCGAGTTATCAGATCGATCTGACCCACAGCCTCGACTGCGATGTCGCGGTGCTGCTCAACCTCACCCCCGATCATCTCGATCGCTACGACGGCTTCGCCGGCTATGCCGCGTCCAAGGCACGGCTGTTCGCGATGCAGTCGCCCGTGCATGAGGCGGTGATCGGGATCGGCGACGTGCCCTCGGCCGAGATCGCCCGGTCATTGTCGGCGCGCGCCGAGCACCTCACCAAGATCGCGCCGGGCGTATGCCTCGATCAGTCGCGCTGGCCGAGCCTGCAAGGGCCGCATAATGCGCAGAACGCGCTCGCCGCGATCGCGGTGGCCAAGGCGCTGGGCGTCGACGAAGCGACGATCGATCGCGCGCTGGAGAGTTTCGCCGGCCTCCCGCATCGCATGGAAAAGGTGGGGGAAGTGCGCGGCGTCGCGTATGTCGACGACAGCAAGGCGACCAATCCCGAAAGTACCGCGCCGGCGCTCGGCGCCTTTCCGCGGGTGCATTGGATCGTCGGCGGGCGCGCCAAGGGCGACGATCTCGACGCCTGCCGCCCGTGGTTCGATCATGTCGTCCGTGCCTATACGATCGGCGAGGCCGGGGCGCGGTTCGCCGCGATCCTGCGCGACGTGATACCGGTCGAGGAAGCGGGGACGCTGGCGACGGCGGTGGAGCGCGCGGCGCAGGCGGCGCAGCCGGGGGAAACCGTGCTGCTGTCGCCCGCGGCGGCTTCCTTCGATCAGTTCCGCGACTATGAGCATCGCGGACAGGCATTTCGCGACGCGGTGGGGGCGCTGGCATGAGCGAGGAAAAGGCCGAGATCCTGAACGAGGCGGGGCTCCGTGCGCGGCTCAAGGGGCGCGGCGGGCGCGGCGATCGTTCGCCGCTCGGCACGTGGTTCTGGGATACCGATCGCGTATTGCTGCTGCTGACGCTCGGGCTGATCGCGGTCGGGCTGCTCGCGGTGGCGGCGGCGAGCCCGGCGAGCGCGGTGCGCTATTCGGGCGAGCATATGAAATTCCCGCCGCTCTATTATTTCTGGCGGCAGGTGATGTGGGTGGCGGTATCGCTGCCGGTGCTGTTCGTCACCTCGATGCTGCCGGTCAACACCGCGCGGCGGCTCGCGGTGCTCGGCTGCGGCGTGTTCGCGGGGCTGCTCGCGCTCACCCCGCTGATCGGCGTGACGGTGAACGGCGCGCGGCGCTGGATCGGCTTCGGCGTCGCGCAATTCCAGCCGTCCGAATTCCTCAAGCCGTGCTTCATCGTCACGATCGCCTGGCTGCTCTCGCTGCGCGCGCGCGACCAGGACCTGCCGGTCACCACGATCACCTTTGCGATCACCGTCGCGGTGGCGGGGATGCTGATGCTCCAGCCCGATCTGGGGCAGACGATCATCTTCTGCGCGGTGTGGCTGGCGCTGCTGATGATCGCGGGCACGCCGATGCGGACGATCGCGGGCTTCGTCGCGATGGCCCCCGCGGCGCTGGTCGCGGCCTATATCTTCTACGGCACCGCGCGCGCGCGGATCGACGCCTTTCTGTTCCCCGATGCCGAGGGGACGGGGGCGAGCGACCATTTCCAGACCAACGCCGCGCATGCCACGCTCACCGCCGGCGGGTGGACCGGCACCGGCCCCGGCGGCGGCACGGTGAAATTCGGGCTTCCCGAAGCGCACACCGACTATATCTACTCGGTCATCGGCGAGGAGTTCGGGTTGATTGCGTGTATGGTGATCGCGGTGACGTTTCTGGCGATCGTGGTGCGCGTCTTCGTGAAACTGCTCGACGAACAGGATAATTTCAAATTGCTCGCGGCCGGCGGGCTCGCCACGCAGTTCGGCGCGCAGGCGCTGGTCTCGATGGCGGTCAACACCGGCCTCGCGCCGTCAAAGGGCATGACGTTGCCGTTCATCAGTTATGGCGGTTCATCGATGGTCGCGCTGTCGATCGGGATGGGCCTGTTGCTTACCTTCACGCGGCGCAATCCGTTCCTGCTGCGCAGCCCCTATGTCACGCGCTGGGGGCCGCTATGACGCGCCCGCGGCACTTCGTTCTCGCGGCGGGCGGTACGGGCGGGCACATGGTGCCCGCTGCTGCATTAGCCGAAGAACTGATCCGGCGCGGGCATCGCGTCGCTCTGGTGTCCGACGAACGCGGGGTGCGCTTCCCCGGGCTGTTCGACGGGGTACAGACGCATGTGCTGCCCGCCGGGCGGTTCAGCGGCGGCCCGGTCGGCTGGGCCAAGGCGGCGCGCGAGATGTGGCGTGGCCGGGCGATGGCGCGCCAGCTCTATCGCACCTTCACCCCGGCGGCGGTGATCGGTTTCGGCGGCTATCCCGCTTTCCCGGCGCTGGCGGCGGCGTTCGCCGAGAAGATCCCGACCGCGATCCACGAGCAGAATGCGGTGCTCGGGCGGGTCAACCGGCTGGTCGCGGCGCGGGTCGATGCGATCGCCACCTCTTATGCCGAGACCCAGCGATTGAAGCCGAAACTGCTCGGCAAGACGCATTGCGTCGGCAATCCGGTGCGCGACAATGTCCTCGCGCTGCGGGCGAAGCCTTATCCGCTGCTCGAGGAGGACGGCATCTTCCGTGTCCTCGTCACCGGCGGGTCGCAGGGGGCGAGCGTGCTGAGCCAGGTGGTGCCCGACGGGCTCGCGCTGCTCCCGGTCGCCTTTCGTCGCCGGCTGCAGGTGACGCATCAGGCGCGGATCGAGGATATCGACGCCGCGCGCGCCAAATATGCCGAGCTCGATATCGCCGCCGATCTCGCGACCTATCTCCCCGACCTGCCCGAACATCTCGGCTGGGCGCATGTCGTGATCGCGCGTGCCGGCGCCTCGACGATCGCCGAACTGACCGTCGCCGGGCGCCCCGCGATCCTCGTGCCCTTGCCCTCGGCGACCGACGACCACCAGACCGCCAATGCGCGCGAGATGACGCTTGCGGGCGGTGCGCGGACGATCGCGCAGCGCCAGTTCACCCCGTCGGAACTCGCCAAGCAGATGCAGAAACTCGGTCTCGATCCTGAAGCGCTCGAAAATGCCGCGGGTCGCGCCCGCGCCTGCGGCAAGCCCGATGCGGCGCGCGATCTGGCCGATCTGGTCGAAAGCCTCGACGCGCCGAGCATCGCGCTCCCGGTCGGCCCGGTGGTGCGCAAGGAGGCGTTCGCGTGAAGGGCGTCCCCACCAATATCGGCACGATCCATTTCGTCGGCATCGGCGGGATCGGCATGTCGGGGATCGCCGAGGTGATGAACAACCTCGGCTATGCGGTGCAGGGCTCGGACGTCGCCGAAGGCTATGTCGTCGAGGGGCTGCGCGCCAAGGGCATCGCGGTCGCGATCGGGCATAAGGCGGAAAATCTCGGCGATGCGGCGGTGGTCGTCACCTCCACCGCGATCAAGCGCGGCAACCCCGAGGTCGAGGCTGCGCTCGAACGCCGCATCCCGGTGGTGCGCCGCGCGGAGATGCTCGCCGAACTGATGCGGCTCAAATCGACCGTCGCGGTGGCGGGGACGCACGGCAAGACCACCACCACCTCGATGGTCGCGGCGCTGCTCGATGCGGGCGGGGTCGATCCGACCGTGATCAACGGCGGGATCATCAACAGCTATGGCAGCAACGCCCGGCTGGGCGACAGCGACTGGATGGTGGTCGAGGCCGACGAAAGCGACGGCAGCTTCCTGCGGCTCGACGGCACGATCGCGGTGGTCACCAATATCGATCCCGAGCATCTCGATCATTACGGGGATTTCGAACGCGCTAAGGCGGCTTATGCCGAATTTATCGAAAACGTGCCCTTCTATGGCGCGGCGCTGCTGTGCCTCGATCACCCCGAGGTGCAGGCGCTGATCCCACGGGTGCGCGACCGGCGCATCGTGACCTATGGCTTCGCCGCCTCGGCCGACGTGCGCGGGGTGAATGTCGTGCCTTATCCCGGCGGCAATCGCTTCGAGGCGATCATCCGCCACCGCGACGGCACCGCGCGCTCGATCGAGCATATCGATCTGCCGATGCCCGGCCGCCACAATGTCCAGAATGCGCTGGCAGCGATCGGCGTCGCGCTCGAACTCGGTATCGACGATGCGACGATCCAGAAGGGGTTCGAGAAGTTCGGCGGGGTCAAGCGCCGCTTCACCAAGGTCGGCGAGGTGCGGGCGGACGACGGCGTGGCGACGATCATCGACGATTACGGCCACCACCCGGTCGAGATCCGCGCGGTGCTCGCGGCGGCGCGCGAGAGCGCGGCAGGGCGGGTGATCGCGGTGGTCCAGCCGCACCGCTACACGCGGCTCGCCAATCTGATGGACGACTTCCAGAGCGCGTTCAACGACGCCGACATGGTCTATGTCACCCCGGTCTATGCCGCGGGCGAGGCGCCGGTCGAGGGCGCCGATGCCGAGGCGCTGGTCGAGGGGCTCAAGCGGCGCGGGCATCGCGCGGCGGCGACGGTGGCTGATGCCGATGCGCTCGCTGACGTGCTCGCGGGCGCGGTGCGCGGCGGGGACCAGATCGTCTGCCTCGGCGCGGGCGATATCACCAAATGGGCCGCCGGGCTCGGCCCCGCGATCGACGCGCGACGATGAGCGTCGCCCTCGCCTTGCCCGAGGTCGCCGGCCGGCTGACCCCCGATGCGCCGCTTGCGCCGCTCGTTTGGTTCAAGGCGGGCGGCGCGGCGCAATGGCTGTTCGAGCCGAAGGACGCCGACGATCTTTCGCGCTTCCTGTCGCGGCTCGATCCGGCGGTGCCGGTGATGGCGCTGGGGCTCGGCTCCAACCTGATCGTGCGCGACGGCGGGGTGCCCGGCGTGGTGGTGCGGCTCGGTAAGCCCTTCGCCAGGGTCGAGGCGATCGATGCGACGACGCTGGTCTGCGGCGGCGGGGCGAGCGGCATCCTCGTATCCTCCACCGCGCGCGACGCGGGGATCGCGGGGGTGGAGTTCCTTCGCTCGATCCCCGGCACGGTCGGCGGGTTCGTGCGGATGAACGGCGGCGCGTACGGCAGCGAGACCGCGGATATCCTCGTCGAATGCGAGGTGGTGCTGCGCTCGGGCGAGCGGCGCGTGCTGGAGGTGGCCGAGCTTGGCTATACCTATCGCCATTCCGACCTGCCCGAAGGCGCGGTGGTGGTGAGCGCCACCTTGCGCGGGCGGCCCGGCGAGCCGGCGGCGATCCAGGCGGAGATGGACCGTATCGCCGCGTCGCGCGAAGCCTCGCAGCCGCTGCGTTCCAAGACCGGGGGCTCGACCTTCAAGAACCCGCCGGGTGAGAAGGCATGGGCGCTGGTCGATTCCGCGGGTTGCCGGGGGTTGCGCATCGGCGACGCGCAGGTAAGCGAGAAGCATACCAATTTCCTCATCAACCTCGGCGGCGCGACCAGCGCCGATATCGAGGCCTTGGGCGAGGAAGTGCGCGCGCGGGTGAAGGCCAAAAGCGGCGTCGCGCTCGAATGGGAAATCCAGCGGGTCGGGGTGGCGAAATGATGCGCGCCGTCCATCCGTGGAGCAAGAAAGGGCAGGGCTTCGCCAAGCTCAGCCCGAACGATATTTGCGGTGGGGCTATCGCTCATCCCGTTCGCCCTGAGCTTGTCGAAGGGCTGTCTTTCTTCGTGCAGCGGGCGGCGCCGTCTGCGGCACGGCCCAATCCCAAAACATGGGATAATCGCGGCGCGATTCGCCCTCCGTTGAAGTTCCGGCGTACAAGCTGGCGAGGTGGTTGCTCCCCGATAAGATGGAGAAACGGGCTCACGATTGACACCGGGCCCAAGCATCGAA
>Ga0209930_1000502_pt1 | contig 95147 bp, 83 predicted proteins | sample ThiBiot_500_biof_2_FD_183948 | JGI IMG/M metagenome (GOLD analysis project Ga0209930, IMG submission 183948) | Wastewater bioreactor microbial communities from Cape Town, South Africa - Thiocy_cont_500_biof (SPAdes) | ecosystem: Engineered > Bioreactor > Thiocyanate-remediating >...
GCAACTGCCCCGCTGGCTAACCCACTACAATGAGGTCCATCCGCACAAGGCGCTAGGCTACCGATCACCCCGCGAGTACATCACCCAAACCCGCGAGGCCTCGTCAGGCAATTAGGGGGCAACGACACTCGGGCCGTCACCGAACGTGTTCTGACCTTTTCCCCGCAAACCGGCGAGACTTAGGTCTGAGCTCGCAAGCTTGAAACTGATGCGGGCGGAGGCCCGTATGACACCCACCAAGCTTCTTATTGGCCAGATCTTGGTCGTCTTCGCGATCGTGCTCGCCGGCATTTGGTTCGCGACGCAATGGGCGGCTGCAGAGCTCGGTTATCAGACCGAACTTGGCGCGCCCTGGGCAGTGATCGATGGCATTCCAGTCTATCAGCCGTGGGCGATCTTTCTCTGGTGGTATCACTTCGACGCTTACGCGCCGCATGTCTTCGATCGCGCTGGCGCGATCGCGGGTGCCAGCGGTTTCGTGGGGTGCGGCGCAGCCGTCGCCGGCTCACTATGGCGCGCGCGACAGCGCCGCAATGTGGCGACTTACGGCTCGGCGCACTGGGCTTCCCTTCGAGAGACCAAGGCCGCTGGCCTTTTCAGCGACGACGGCATCTTTCTCGGCCGACTGGGCGAGCGCTATCTCCGGCATGACGGCCCCGAACACGTCATGGCGTTCGCGCCAACGCGGTCCGGGAAGGGAGTCGGTCTCGTCGTGCCGACCCTTCTCGGCTGGTCGGGATCGACCGTCATCCACGACATCAAGGGGGAGAACTGGCAGCTGACAGCGGGTTGGCGCGCGCGCTTCTCGCACTGCCTGCTGTTCAACCCGACCGATGCCCGCTCCGCGCGCTACAATCCGCTGCTCGAGGTCCGTCGTGGCGCCGATGAAGTGCGGGACGTCCAGAACATCGCGGACATCCTCGTGGACCCGGAAGGCGCACTGGACCGGCGAAACCACTGGGAAAAGACGAGCCATTCTCTCCTCGTCGGCGCGATCCTGCACATCCTCTACGCCGACGCCGAAAAGACGCTCGCACGTGTAGCAACCTTCCTGTCCGACCCGCAGCGGCCTTTCGTCGCGACGCTGCGCGTGATGATGACGACCAATCATCTCGGGACGACCGACGCGCCGGCGGTCCATCCGGTCGTCGCATCGGCGGCGCGCGAACTGCTCAACAAGAGCGAGAACGAGCGGTCGGGCGTGCTCTCCACGGCGATGTCGTTTCTCGGCCTCTATCGTGATCCGACCGTGGCTGCGGTGACCGCTGCATCCGACTGGCGCATCGCCGACTTGGTCGAGGGCGACCACCCCGTCTCGCTATACCTCGTCGTGCCGCCCTCCGACATCAGCCGCACGAAGCCGCTGATCCGGCTGGTTCTCAACCAAATCGGGCGTCGGCTCACCGAGCATCTCCACGCCGAGAACAAGCTTGGCCGCCATCGCCTGCTGATGATGCTCGACGAGTTCCCAGCGCTCGGCCGCCTGGATTTCTTTGAGACGAGTCTGGCCTTCCTGGCCGGCTACGGGGTCCGCACCTTCCTGATCGCGCAGAGCCTCAACCAGATCGAAAAGGCATATGGCGAGCACAACGCGATCCTCGACAACTGCCATGTCCGGGTAGCGTTTGCGACCAACGATGAACGCACCGCCAAGCGTATCTCCGACGCGCTCGGCACGGCCACCGAACAGCGCGCGATGCGCAACTATGCCGGCCACCGGCTCGCTCCCTGGCTCGCCCATGTCATGGTCAGCCGTCAGGAGACCGCGCGGGCACTGCTGACGCCCGGCGAGGTCATGCAGCTGCCGCCGGTGGACGAGCTTGTCCTCGTCGCCGGGCATGCGCCGGTGCGCGCGAAGAAGCTGCGTTACTATGAGGACCGCACGTTCAAAGCGCGCATCCTTCCTCCACCGGCGCTCGACAGCGGACGCTATCCCGATCTTCCAGCGGCGCGGTGCGACAACTGGCGCGATCATGTCCGAGGTACCGACGCTCGTCTCGGCGAGATCTCGGACGAGAGCGGGGAGGAGATTGGCGGCGGCCTCGAGCAGGTTCGGCATCCTGCCCACGAAGTCGAACAGGCAACAGCTGTCGACTTGTCGCCGGCAGATGCGTTGGGCCTCGGCGACGACGAAGGCGATACCGCCGCCGACAAGCGCGCAATGGACCAAGCCCGATCGCTGGCCGCGTCGCGTACCGTTTACGCCATCGATTCCGCATCGTCGCGTCCCGACGATCTTCAGCTGGACTTCTGACCATGGTCGAAAAGATCCGCCATCAGCTGTTCCTCCCCAAGCCGCTTAGCGACAGGCTCGAAGCGCTTGCGGCGAAACCGGGCGCATCGAAGTCGGCCATCCTCGTCGATGCGCTGACAGCCTGGCTCAATCGCCGCGGCGCATCTGAGCTCGACGATCGCTTCGGACTGCGGCTCGATCGGATGTCGACCGCGCTCTCCCGCATCGAGCGCGATGGCCATGTCATGCTCGAGACAATGGCTCTGTTCGTTCGGTTCGAACTCTCGATCCAGGCGCCGCTCGCCGATGGCGATCAGGCTGGTCGCGCGGTCGGTCGCGAGCGGTTCGAGGCGTTCGTCGCGCAGGTCGGCAGGCAGGTCGCTGCCGGTAAGCGCACCATCGCCACGGAGCATGACCGATGAGTGGATCGCTTGCCCGCGACCGCCGCCGCGCGATGCTACGCACCGCCATGGGGCCGGACATCGCCCTGGCGCTCGCCGACGCTCACGTCGTCGAAATCATGGTCAACCCGGACGGCGCGCTTCGGCTCGACCGCCTGGGAGAAGGCCGGGTCGATACGGGCGTCAGGATGGAGCCAGATCAGGTCGAGCGCATCATCCGCCTCGTCGCCAGCCACGCTCGCGCCGAAATTCATGGAGATCGGCCGATTATCTCGGCGGAGCTGCCACCTTATGCCGAAGGCCGCGCCGGTGAACGCTTCGAAGGCGTGCTCCCGCCGGTCTCGACGGGGCCGTGCTTCTCGATCCGCAAGCCCGCCGAGCGACTCCACACGCTGGACGACTATGTGGCCGACGGGATCATGACGGCGGCGGCGGCGGATGCCCTGCGTGCCGCCGTGACGCAGCACTTCAACATCCTTGTCGCCGGCGGCACGAGCTCGGGCAAGACCACGCTCGCCAACGCGCTGCTTGCCGAGATGGGGCGGGTCGATGCCCGGGTGATCCTCATCGAGGACACACGTGAGCTGCAGAGCCCGCTGCCCGATACCGTCGCCCTGCGGACGCGCCCCGGCGTGGTGTCGATGACCGACCTGGTCCGATCGACCATGCGGCTCCGGCCTGATCGCATCATCGTCGGCGAGGTTCGCGGCCCCGAAGCCCTCGACATGCTCAAGGCCTGGAACACCGGCCACCCGGGCGGGATCGCCACCGTCCACGCGAACAGCGCGATCGCCGCCCTCTACCGGATCGAGCAGCTCGTCCAGGAGGCCGTCATCACGGTCCCCCGCCAGCTGATCGCGGAAGCGATTGACATAATCGTCTTCATCGCCGGCCGCGGCACCCAGCGCCGGATCGCCAGCATAGCGCGGGTCGGACCACTCGACCCCGACACCGGCGCCTACCCCCTCACCGAGCTTCTCGCCCCCCGCAACCAAGGAGATTAATCATGACTGTCATCAGGATTCCTGACCGCCGCACCACCTTCATTGCCGGCGCCGTCATCGGCCTCGGACTGGCGATCGCCACCAAGGCGCACGCCGCCGGAACCGGGATGCCGTGGGAACAGCCGCTGCAGCAGGTGCTGGATTCAGTCCAGGGTCCCGTTGCCAAGATCGTGGCGGTGATCATCATCATCGTCACCGGCCTGACCCTCGCCTTCGGCGAGACCGCCGGGGGCTTCCGCCGTCTGATCCAGATCATCTTCGGCCTGTCGATCGCCTTCGCGGCATCGAGCTTCTTCCTGAGCTTCTTCAGCTTCGGCGGCGGAGCGCTGATCGCGTGAGCGAGCATATCGAAGGTTTCGAGGTTCCCATCCACGGGAGCCTCGGAGCGCCGATCCTCCTCGGCGGTGCCCCGCGCGGCCTCGCGATCGTCAACGGGACGCTCGCGGCGGCGATCGGTCTCGGTCTCCAGCAATGGATCGCAGGGATCGTCGTCTGGGCGGTCGGGCACAGCATCGCGGTCTTCGCGACCCGTCGCGACCCGGCCTTCGCTCCCGTCCTGATCCGTCACCTAAGACAGAAGGGCTATCTCGCATGCTGAGCCTGCGTGAATACCGCCACGGCGCCGATCGTCTTGCCGACCATCTTCCCTGGGCCGCACTGGTGGCGAAGGGTGTGATCCTCAACAAGGACGGCAGCTTCCAGCGGACGCTGTCGTTCCGCGGACCCGATCTCGAAAGCGCGACCGAGGCGGAGCTCGTATCCGCCTGCGCCCGGGCAAACAATGTCCTCAAGAGGTTCGGCACCGGCTGGGCGCTGTTCTTCGAGGCCGAACGCAGGGACGCTCTCGGCTATCCGGGCAGCGCGTTTCCGGACCCGGTCTCATGGCTGATCGACGAGGAACGACGCGGGCGCTTCGAGGCGGAAGGCGCCCATTTCGAGAGCCGCTACCATCTTACCCTCGTCTGGCTTCCTGCGGCGGACGGCGCTGATGTGGCGGGCCGATCGCTGGTCGACCGCCCCGATGCGGCGGAAGGCCGCGACTGGCAGGCTGCGCTGGCGACCTTCGTCGCCGAGACGGACCGCGCGCTCGATCTGTTCGCCGCCTTCATGCCGGAGGTCCGCGCGCTCTCGTCCGACGAGACGCTGACCTATCTGCACGGCACCATCTCGCATCGGCATCACCGCGTCTCCGTGCCCGAGACGCCGATGTACCTCGATGCGCTTCTGGCGGACACGCTGCTGGTCGGCGGACTGGAGCCGAAGCTCGGCGACCGCCATCTGCGCACGCTTACGCTCGTCGGCTTTCCCAACGTCAGCCGGCCCGGAATCCTGGACGCGCTCAACGAGGCGGATTTCGCCTATCGCTGGGCCACGCGCTTCATCGCGCTGGACAAAACGGACGCGACGAAGCTCCTGACCAAGCTGCGTCGGCAATGGTTCAACAAGCGCAAGTCGATCACCGCACTGCTGCGCGAAGTGCTGTACAATCAGCCCGCCCAGCTCCTCGACAGCGACGCGGACAACAAGGTCGTCGATGCCGATCTTGCCCTTCAGGCGCTCGGCGGTGATCACGTCTCCTTCGGCTATCTGACCACGACCATCACGGTCGCGGACGATGAACGCGCAATGGTCGAGGCCAAGATCCGGCAGGTCGAGCGGATCGTCGGCGGCCTCGGCTTCACGACGATCCGCGAGGGCGTGAACGCGGTCGAGGCGTGGCTGTCCTCGATCCCGGGCCATGTCTACGCCAATGTCCGGCAGCCGATCGTCCACACTCTGAACCTCGCCCACCTCATGCCGCTGTCGTCGGTCTGGGCTGGTCCGGTCGCGAACGGTCATCTCGAAGGGCCGCCCCTGCTGCTCGCACAGACCAGCGGATCGACGCCGTTCCGGCTGTCCACGCATGTGGGGGATGTCGGCCACATGATGGTCGTCGGGCCGACCGGCGCAGGCAAGTCGGTGCTGCTGGCCCTGATCGCGCTGCAGTTCCGCCGCTACCCCGACGCTCAGGTCTACATCTTCGACAAGGGTTTCTCGGCGCGGGCCGCCGTGCTGGCAATGGGCGGCGCGCATCACGCGCTCGGCGCAGACGCCGGATCGGACGGAGCGCTCGCCTTCCAGCCACTCCTGCGGATCGATGATCCGACCGAGCGGAGCTGGGCGGCGGAATGGATCGCCGCGCTGCTCGATGCCGAGCGGGTGGCCGTCACGCCCGAGGTGAAGGACGCTGTATGGTCGGCGCTCGGCAGCCTCGCGTCGGCACCGCCCGGCGAGCGGACGATGACCGGGCTGGCGCTGCTGCTCCAGTCGAACGCTTTGCGCACCGCGATCCAGCCCTACACGCTCGACGGACCGCACGGACGGCTTCTGGATGCGAGTGAGAGCGGGCTGGCGTTCGCCGACGTCCAGTGCTTCGAGACCGAGGCGCTCCTCGGACAGGCGAGCGTCGTGGCCCCGGTGCTGACGTATCTGTTCCACCGCCTCGAGGAACGTTTCGACGGTCGCCCGACATTGCTGATCCTCGACGAAGCCTGGATCTTCCTCGACCATCCGCTCTTCGCCGCGCGTATCCGCGAGTGGCTGAAGACCCTCCGCAAGAAGAACGTGGCGGTCTTGTTCGCCACGCAGAGCCTCGCCGATGTCGCGGGCAGCAGCATCGCGCCGGCCATCATCGAGAGCTGCCCGCAGCGCATCCTGCTTCCCAACGACCGTGCGATCGAGCCCCAGAGCCGGGAGGCCTATGCGCGCTTCGGTCTCAACGATCGCCAGATCGAACTGGTCAGCCGGGCGACGCCGAAGCGGCATTATTACCTGCAGTCCGCGCGTGGGAACCGACTGTTCGAACTGGGTCTCGGACCGGTTGCGCTGGCGCTGTGCGGTGCATCCGACCCGGCCAGCCAGCGCCGCATCGACACCATCCTCGCCGAGACCGGCCCCGACCGGTTCGCGGCCGATTACCTGGCGGCCGCCGATCTCGGCTGGGCTGCCGACCTTCTCGCCGATTTCACCGCTCCCTGACCCCAAGCCCCGGAGACCCAAGATGACCAGAATCCCCTCGAAGAAGTATCTGTTGGCCGGCGCGCTCGTGATGGGTGTGCTGACGGCGGCTACGCCGGCACGAGCGCAGCTCACCGTGTTCGACCCGAGCAACTACAGCCAGAACGTCTCGACCGCGGCGCGGACGCTGCAGCAGATCAACAATCAGATTCAGATGCTGCAGAACCAGGCGCAGAGCCTGATCAACCAGGCCAGGAACCTGAGCACGATCACGTTTCCCGAGCTGCAAGCGATCACCCAGACGATCCAGCAGATCGACCAACTGATGGGACAGGCGCAGGCCATCCGCTTCCGCGTCGCCGGGCTTGACCAGCAGTTCCAGTCGATGTTCCCGAAGAGCTTCAATCAGGCGCTTACCGGCAACCAGCACGTCATCGCCACGCGTGCGCGCCTGGATGCTTCGATGGATGCGTACAGGCACACCATGACCGTCCAGGCACAGGTGGTCGAGAACGTCGCCGCAGACGCGAGCACGCTCAACGGCATCGTCCAGCGCAGCCAGGGTGCGCAGGGCGCGCTTCAGGCGCAGCAGGCCACGAACCAGCTTCTCGCACTCGTCGCCAAGCAGCAGTTCCAGCTCCAGACGCTGATGGCGGCACAGTACCGCGCCGACGCGATCGAGCGGGCAAGCCGCGCGCAGGCCCAGTCGGACGCGCAGGGCGCGACGAAGAAGTTCCTCGGCTCCGGCAACGCCTACACCCCCCAGTAGGCGCCGGCACGGCGTCGACGGATCTCGCCCCTCCGCCGACGTCGCCGCGGGGTGCGTCGCAGCTCTCCCAGGCGCGCCCCGCGGCATTTCTCCTCATCTCGTCAGGACATCACCGCCGTGAACGACCTCAACGTCATCGACATGTTTCTGCAGGCCTTCATCACCTACATCGACAGTGGGTTCGGCCTTCTCGGCGGCGACGTCAGCTTCCTCAGTCGGACGTTGATCGCGCTCGACATCACGCTGGCCGGTCTGTTCTGGGCGCTCGGCGGCGAGGACAATGTTCTCGGACGCCTAATCCGTAAGATCCTCTACATCGGCGCGTTCGCGTTCATCCTGAACAGCTTCTCGACGCTCGCCGACATCATCTTCCGCTCGTTCGCCCAGGCCGGGCTGACAGCCGGCGGGGGCGGGATGGCGGCGGCAGACCTGCTCAAGCCCGGTCGCCTCGCCGGAACCGGCTTCTCCGCGGCCTGGCCCCTGCTCGAGCAGGCCTCGCAGATGATGGGCTTCACCAGCTTCTTCGACAATTTCCTCACGATCATGGTCCTGCTGATCGCTTGGGTGCTCGTCATCCTCGCCTTCTTCATCCTGGCCGTGCAGATGTTCGTAACGATCCTCGAGTTCAAGCTGAGCTCGCTTGCCGGGTTCATTCTCGTCCCCTTCGCGCTCTGGAACCGGACGAGCTTCCTGGCGGAGCGCGTGCTCGGACACGTCGTCAGCTCCGGCATCAAGGTCATGGTGCTCGCCGTGATCGTCGGGATCGGCTCCAACTATTTCTCCCAGTTGACCACCGCCCTGCAGGGCCAGGAGCCCGATATCGGCCAGGCGCTGAGCCTCGTGCTCGCCAGCCTTGCGCTGTTCGGCCTCGGCATCTTCGGCCCCGGGATCGCCTCGGGTCTCGTCTCCGGCGCGCCGCAGCTCGGGGCCGGCGCAGCGCTGGGCACTACGCTCGGCGCGGGCGGAATCCTTGTGCTGGGCGGCGCCGGTGCCGCCGGCGCGGCGCGCGGGCTGGCAGCCGCCGGTCTAGGCGCAGTTCGCGCCGGCACCACGATGGGGTCCGCCGCGGGCACCGCCTACAGACTTGGCCAGGAAGCGAGCGGATCGGCATCGGTCGGCGCCGGCATGAAAGGCTTGGCGACCGCTGCATCCGGTGCCGCCCGCTCACGTATGTCTGCCGCGCTCGGGCTCGGCGAGGCAGCAGAGGCGGGACGGCAAGGTGCTTTCAACGCCATGGCCGGCAGGACGTCACCCGCTGCGGCCGGCGCCGCCGATGACGCCCGCAACATGCCCGGCTGGGCGCGCGCGATGAAGGACCAGGCGTCTGCCCGACACCACCGTCAGGCCGTCGTCCACGCTGTCGGCCAAGGCGATCGCGGCGGCGGCGGCGCCACCCCCGACATCAAGGAAAGGGAAGACTGATGATCTTCAAGAGAGCCGTGCAACGCTATGGGCGATCGCCCATCCCCGAAACGCCCTTCCAGCGGGCGGGGCAACTCTGGGACGAGCGGATCGGCTCCGCGCGCGTCCAGGCCCGCAATTGGCGGCTGATGGCGTTCGGCTGCCTCGGGATCACCACCGCGCTGTCGGGTGGGCTGCTTTGGCAGTCGCTGCAGAGCCGTGTCGTTCCCTATGTCGTCGAGGTCGACAAGCTGGGCGAGCCCCGCGCCGTGGCGCCCGCGGATGCAGGCTATCATCCGACCGACGCGCAGATCGCCTGGTTCCTCGGGCGGTTCATCACCAGCGTGCGGTCGGTCTCGCTCGATCCGGTGCTCATGCGGCAGGACTGGCTGTCCGCCTACGACTTCACCACCAGGCGGGGCGCCGTCTTCCTCGGCGACTATGCGCGGCTTGCCGATCCGTTCGGCCATGTCGGCGAGCGGACCGTGTCGGTGCAGGTGACGAGCGTCATCCGCGCCTCCGACCGGTCCTTCCAGGTGAAGTGGATCGAGACCAGCTACGAGCGTGCAGCGCCGGCCGGATCCGCGCACTGGACCGCCATCCTGACCGTGGTCGTCAAGCCGCCCGCCAGCGCCGATGCGCTGCGCCGCAATCCGCTCGGGCTCTATGTCGATGCCATCGACTGGAGCCGTGAACTGGAACCGAGCGTGACAGCGCCCGCGGCGGCACCACCCGGCGCAAGGCCGGCCCCGGCTCCCGTTCCGAGCCTTCCCCAAGCCAGACCGCTCGATCCGACTCTCGCCCAGCCCCAGCAACCTGAAGCGGAGACCCGCCAATGAAAACGCTCGTCGTCCTCGGCCTGCTCGCCAGCGCCAGCATCGCATCGGCCCAGACCGTGCCCCTTCCGCAATCCCAGCCGCCCGTGTTCCCGACGCCGATGGCCGCCCCGATCGTGGCCCGGCCCACCGTGACGGCAAGGCTGCGGCCGAAACCGCACAGGAGGGTGCCACCTTCGCCGGCGGAATTGCGTGTCCGCGCCGCCAACCGCGCGGCGACGCTCGAGCCCGTCGCCGCTGGATACATCAATGCGGTCCAGGTCTATCCGTTTAGCGACGGCGCGGTGTTTCACGTCATCACGGCACCGGGGCAGGTTACCGACATCGCGCTGCAACCGGGGGAAGCCCTGGGCGCGGTCGCCGCCGGCGACACCGTCCGATGGGTGATCGGCGACACGACCAGCGGCAGCGGTGAAGGCAAACGGACGCATGTCCTGGTGAAGCCATTTGCCGCCGGACTGGCGACGAACATCATCATCACCACGGACCGTCGGACCTACCATCTTGCGCTTTCGAGCGCCGAACGGTCGGCGATGGTGGCCCTGTCCTGGAGCTATCCGCAGGACCAGCTCATCGCGATGAAGGCGGCGGAGGATCGCGCCCGGGCAGCGCAGCCCATCGCGACCGGGCTTTCGGTCGACCAGCTCCATTTCGACTATGTGATCTCGGGAGACCAGCCGACGTGGAGGCCGCTCCGCGCGTTCGATGACGGTCGACAGACCTTTATCGAATTTCCGGCCAGCCTGGGCACCGGCGAGGCGCCGCCACTCTTCCTTGTCGATGGCAAGGGAACGGCGCAGCTGGTCAACTACCGCGTGCAGGGGCGCTATTATGTCGTCGACCGGCTGTTCGAGGCCGCCGAGCTGCGACTTGGGTTGAAGCGCCAGGACGTCGTGCGGATCACCCGATCCGGGCAGGCCGACAACCGGCGGAGGACGTCGTGACCGAGGCACTTGCCCAGCCCAGCGGCAAGCTCGACCCGGAGACGCTGGCGATCCGGGCGCGACCACCGCGCGCGATCCGCTTCAAGCGCGGCGTGATCATCGCGATCGCGGCGATCGGCTCGGTCAGCCTGATCGCCGTGACGTGGATGGCGTTGAAACCGCGGCTCCTCCAGCGCGGGGATACCCAGCAGGAACTGTCGCAACCCAATGTACGACCGGCGAGCGATGGCTTGGGCAGCGCGCCTGCCACCTATGGCGACGTGCCGCGCCTCGGGCCGCCACTCCCGGGCGACCTCGGCAAGCCGATCCTCGAGCGGCAGCAGCAGCTTGCGACGCCGGGCGGTCCGAATGACCCGCAGCTGCAGCAGGCCGAAGCGGCGGAGCGCGAGCGTCGGCTCGCGGAGCAGAAAGCCGCCCGCGAGTCCGGCGTGCTGGTGCAGGCCCGCCAGGGCCAGCCGAGCGCCGAAGCAGCCATCGCGGTGCCAGCGGTGGGGCCCGCCAGCGAGCCAGGCAAGGTCGCGCTCGACCCAACAGGCGATCCCAATGCCCAGGGGCGCAAGACCGCATTCGTGGCGGCGCTGGATCCGAAAGGCGACGTGAACCCGCACGCGCTCACGGCGCTGCCGTCGCCCTACACCTTGTCGGCGGGCAGTGTGATCCCGGCCAGCCTGATCACGGGGCTGCGGTCCGACCTGCCCGGCCTCGTCACCGCGCAGGTGACAGAGAACACTTACGACAGCGCGACCGGCCGATTGCTGCTCGTGCCGCAGGGCGCCCGGCTGGTGGGCAGCTATGACAGCGTCGTCGCCTTCGGGCAGAAGCGGGCGCTGATCGTCTGGCAGCGCATCATCATGCCGGACGGACGTTCGCTCCGCATCGACAACGTGCCGGCGACCGATCCCTCGGGCTATGCCGGCCTCGCCGACAAGGTCGATTTCCATACCTGGCAGCTGCTGCAGGGCGTGGCGCTCTCTACACTGCTCGGCGTCAGCTCCGACCTGGCGCTCTCCGGACAGGGCGATCTCGTCCAGGCGATCCGCATGTCGACGCAGGACAATGTCGCGCGCGCTGGCGACCAGATCACCCAGCGCAATCTCGGCGTCCAGCCGACGATCACCGTGCGACCCGGCACGCCCGTGCGGCTGGTCGTTCACAAGGATCTGGTTCTTGCGCCCCCAAGCCGGAAGGAGGACTGACATGGCGGACCTCAAGCTCTCCCAGCTGCCCGATCGCACGCCGATCAAGCTCAGCATCTCGGTGCTGCCCGACCTCCACCAGGCGCTGGCCGACTATGCCGCGCTCTACGCCCAAACCTACGGGCGCGACGAGCCGATGGCCGAACTAATCCCTGCCATGCTCGCCACATTTCTCGAGAGCGACCGCGCCTTCGTTCGTGAGCGCGACGCCCGGCTGCGGGGGCAGAAATGATCGAACGGGCATGGGAGCGCGCCGTCGAGCCGCTCACCGTGCGTATCTCGACCGCGGTGCGCATCACGGGCTTGAGCCGATCGCGAATCTACGAGTTGATCCAATCGGGCGACCTCGAGATCATGAAGGTCGGCCGGACGACCCTCGTCCAGTACGCCAGCCTGAAAGCGCTAGTCGTCGGCGATGCCGGCGGCTGAATCGCCCATCGCCGCCGCGACGCTTTCCGCGAGGGCAAACAGCTTCGAGCTCTTCGCGGCACGATCTTTCAACATATCGGCCAGCCGGTCGACGATCTCGTGTGCCATGCCGGCATCGCGCATGTCACGTTGGACGCCATCGGCCGCAGCCGGCAGTGCATCGGCCATTGCCCGGATGCGTTCGGATATTGCCCTTTGATCCAGTCCCAATTCGTCGGCGACCTTCTCCCAGTTCCGCGGAGAAATGTCGCGAAGGCGGTATTTCCCTCCGATCTTCATGGCGAGTTTGACGCGCATCGGGTCGAAGTCACCGTAGGGCAAGATGCTCGCCACGTCGTAGAGCGGCGCCAAGCGAATCCGACCGGCGGCGCCGATCAGGATGGAATAGTTCTTCGCATGGGCATCGGTGCCGCCGATCAGCCAGTTGAGCGCAAGGGCATCGAGGAACGTCTGGACGTCTTCCGCCGATGCTCGCGAATGCTCTCGCAGCAGGCCCGCGATCGCCGATACACCTGGGCCGCCTTCATTCTCATACTTGTGCGTCGGCGGCACGCCCAGCGCCTGGCACATATCCTCCTGATGGATGCGAATGACGCCTCGATCGGTCGCTTGCCGATCGTAGCGGTCCACCACGAACACCACCTCGTCCTCGAAGCGCATGACGGTCGAGGTCGCCACGGGGAGGCCGAGGGCGCGCGCGAGCGCGAGGCAGAAATGCTCGTTTTCGGCATGACCATCGAAGTCCGCGCTCGGGGGCTTGAGGATATGCGTCGTCGGGATGCGGCCGGACGGCACCCCCCATCTGCCATCCTGAAGGAGAAGGGCGGTCTTCGGTTGAGCGCCGGCAAGGCTGAACTGTCCGGTATCGCCGGGTCGGCGCCACGCGGATTGATCCTCGCGGAGCTGCCGGATGCGGGCCGCGATCTCTGCGTTCTCGAGCCAGGCAACGTCACCGGTTTCGCCGGCGAGAACGGCATCGAGGCGCTCGGGGCGGACGAACTGCACGGCGCCTGCGCAATCCTCGCCGACATTGGCGATCAGCGCGAACGGGTTGCGGGCCGAGACCTGGAACCGCTTCGCCCACCGATCGAGCACGAGCTCGTTGTCGGGCAGCAGGCCCCAGACATAGGCGCTGATGGCCTCGTGCCGGTGCTCGATCGCCGCAAGCGGCATCGAAAGCGACAAGGGGTATGTGCCCCGGACATCGCGCCAGCCCTCGTCGTAGATGAACGAGAATCTGGCGCGATCGTCCTGGGTCACGCGGCCGACTACGCGATCGGAGAGCAGGACGAAGAGCTCCTTGCTCACGCAGCAGGCCCCTTCGCGTTGCGCACGATCGCATCGATGTCGACGATGTCGAGCGCGTCTGCGGTGGAGCCGGACACGTCGCGTCGATCGACGGAGAGATCGAGGCCCAAGGCTTCCAGCGCCTTCAGCACCAGCCCGATTTCGGCGCGTGGCTTGCCGCGCTCGACTTCCATGACCCAGCGACGATTGACGCCGATGAGCGACGCCAGCGTTGCCTGATCGAGCTTCTGTCGCTTGCGCTGGTCACGAATGAACGTGCCGATGTCCCTGGCCGTGCGAACGTGCACGATGCCCTCCTGCTACCGAACGCTCACTTCGTACCCATGTTACCGTTCGATCACAACATAAAAATGAGAGCGTTCGATCGCATAGAATATCTGTGATTGTTTGATCACATTGGTGCAGCCGACACCAGACCAAACGACAGGGGCTCATGTTCCCCTGTCTCGGTTCTTGCCGAATTGTGGGCGGAGGATTTTCGCGCCGTTGCGGAGCTGGTCGAGATGATCCGACCAGTGCTGCATCATGCGCACGCGCTCGTCCCAATATTCGCCGCGCGTGTACGCGCGGCGCACCATCGACGTGTCGAGGTGGGCGAGTTGCTTCTCGATCGCGTCGGGGTTCCAGATACCCATCTCGTTGAGCAGGGTCGCGGCCATCGCGCGGAACCCGTGGGCCGTCATTTCCTCCTGTCCGTATCCGAGCCGCCTCAATGCGGCGTTGATGGTGTTCTCCGACATGCACTGGCGGGGCGATCGAAACGACGGAAAGAGGAATCGCCCGTCGCCGGTGAGAGGACGCAGCTCCTCGACCATCGCAAGCACCTGGCGTGAGAGCGGCACGCGATGGGGGCGGCGCATCTTCATCTTCTCGGCCGACAAGGACCAGATGGCCTTGTCGACATCGAACTCGTCCCACTCGGCCTGCCGCAGCTCACCCGGCCGCACGAAGAGGTGAGGCGACAGGCGGAGCGCGATCGCGGTGATCCCGTGCCCGGTATAGCCTTCGATGGCGCGCATCAGCCCGCCTACTTCCCTGGGTGTGGTGATCGCGGCGAGATGCTTCACCTTCGGGGTGATGAGCGCGCCACGCAGGTCGGCGGCGACGTCGCGGTCGGTCCGCGCGGTGGCGATGCCGTAGCGGAACACCCGGCTCAGCACGCTGCGCATGCGGCGCGCGCTTTCGTAGCGGCCGGTCGCCTCCACCTTGCGCAGCACCGCCAGGACTTCCTGCGGCGAGATCTTCGAGATCGGCAGGCTGCCGATCATCGGATAGGCCATGCCGAGCAGCCAGCGGATCTTGTCGAGCGTGATCGCCGCACGCTCCTCGCGCTCGCACTTGGCGACCCACTCCTCCGCCACATCCTTGAAGGTGTTGGCGGCGGCGATCTTTTCGGTGACGCGCGCACGCTTCTTCTCCTGGGCAGGATCAAGGCCGGCGGCGACCTGCCTGCGTGCAGCATCCCGGCGCACCCGGGCATCGGCGAGGCTCACCTCGGGCCAGGGGCCGAGATGAAGAGTCTTCTGCCGACCGAGATAGCGATAGTTGAGCCGCCACAGCTTCGAGCCGTTGGGCTTGACGGTCAGAACGAGACCTTGGGCATCAGCAAGGTTGAAGGGCTTCGCCGCGGGCTTGGCGGAAGCGACCTGGATATGAGTCAGCATCGTGTTGGTCCCAGCTTTGCCGGGCCGCTCCAGCACCAACAAAAACACCAACAAATCTGTTGGTCTCGTGCCGGATTTGGGCGGATCGTCCCGGACGGTTGCCGGCGATTCTCACCAAGAAAATGCTGAAAAACCAGCCTCTTGCTGGATGTCCCTGGACGTTGCCAGGAGAACAAATGGTGCCCAGAAGATGTGTAGAACTTTCGTCTCAAGCAATGCCGGGGCGTTCCTACCATCACTGTAAAATCAACGATTTGTCTTGTATGTTATTCGCGGTCGGTCGCCCTGATTTGCCTGAATTCTTGTCGAAATGTGGGAATAATTGTGGGGCCATTTTCCACCTGAAAGTGTGGGAACGAACCGCGAAAATTCCCCAACAGGGACTCGAACTTATGGCGCTTACGACTTTGAAGGTGAAGAATGCGAAGCCCGGTCGGCATGTTGATGGCCGGGGGCTTTGCCTGCTGGTGAAAGACAGCGGCGCGCGGACATGGGTGTTGCGGATGCAGAAAGACGGCAGACGGCGCGACTACGGGCTGGGATCGGCGTTCGACGTCTCGTTGTCGGAAGCCCGCGAGGCGGCGACGGCTCTACGGCGAAAGGTGCGTGAGGGCGTCGATCCGGTCGCCGAGCGGCGCAGAGCGCGGAAGGTTGTGCCCAACTTCGAGGCGGCAGCGCGCGATTGCTACGAAGCTCTGAAAGAAGGCTGGAAGAACAAGCGGCACGCTAACTGGATTTCCAGCCTTGAAAATCACGTCTTTCCCGTGATCGGGAAAAGGCTCGTGGATCAGGTCGATAGTGTCGCCGTGGTCGAGGTGCTGTCGCCCATCTGGCTTGAAATCCCCGAAACGGCACGCCGTATATTGCAGCGCGTTGGCGCGGTGCTGGACTACGCCCATATCAAGGGATGGCTACCGGGAGAGGTATCTCTGCGGTCTGTCCGCAAGGGGCTTCCCCGTCAGACAGGCAAGACCGGGCATCTGGAAGCCATGTCCTTCGCAGACGTGCCCGAATTGATGCAGAAGCTGGCGGCGGCATCGCCCACGACCGGACGCGACGCGCTGCGCTTCACGATCTATAACGCCGTGCGGTCGAACGAGACGCGCTTTGCCGTGTGGACGGAGTTCGATCTGGACAAGGCTATCTGGACGATCCCCGGCGAACGCATGAAAGCGCGGGAAACCCATGTCGTGCCGCTGTCCGCGCCCACCGTGGCGTTGCTCCGCAGGCGATGGAATGAGCGCGCCAGCGATACCGGCCTTGTATTCAGCAAAGATGGCGAAAAGCCGATCAGCGACATGACCATGACCAAGCTGTTGCGTGATGACGGCATCAAGGGGGTGACCGTTCATGGTTTCCGTTCCGCCTTCACGGACTGGGCAGCGGAGCGCACGCGCTTCCCCAAGGAGGTCGCGGACAAGGCGCTGGCCCACAAGCTGCCTAACCAAGTTGAGGCGGCCTACCGGCGCACCGATTTCTTCGAGAAGCGGCGCAGCCTCATGGCGCGATGGGCGGAGTTTCTGGATAAGGCACCCGCGCAGGAGAGCAAGGACGCCGCCCGTCCGGCGTCCGAGCCTACAGCGTTCCGCGTTGCCGCCTGATAAGATCATGCAGGCTGGCGGTGGTGATCCGGGTGGCCTTACCGAGCTTCACCGTTTCCACTTCGCCAGCCGCGATCAGTTCATAGAGCTTGGTGCGGCCCACCCCTATCATGCGCGCGGCATCATTGACCCGCACACAGAGCGGTTCGGGCGGCGTGGTCACAGCACCTCCCTTCCGGCCTGATCCTCGCAGTATGTCACGGGATTGGCGATCCAGCGGTTGATGGCGGATTCACGCCAACCAGCGCCGTGAACGCTGATCCTGACTTGCGCAGGGAAAGTGCCGTCCGCGATCTTGCGATAAAGGGTGGAACGGGAAAGACCCGTGCGGGCCAGAACGGTTTTCAGTCGGATGATGCGATCATTGTTCGACATGGCAGGATTTCCATCGTCTTTCGGTTGCAGTTTCTCCCCTCAGAATTGAAGAATGCGCGCGGCACGCCAGCCCGCAAGGACGTTTTCGCACGCATAGGGCTATGGCGCGCTTACGGCGGCAAATGTCGGTAAACGGCGGTCATGGCGTGCAATCGGCGGCGATAGGGGGCCACGGGTGGGCATAGGCGGCAGTGGGCGAGTAGCTTTTGCCAGCCAAGCGGACGGCGTGGCCTTCCCATGCGATGCAGCGGGCGTTCAACCCATGCGAGAGCAGCCTTGGACCTGTTCGAGTCGTGCGACATGGCGGCCTTCCAATGACGATCCGCCAAATCGTCCTAACGGGGTTCCCTCAAATCTTCCGCGTTGGATGCTGTGCCTGTTTTTCCGGCTATGCAAGGGGGTAGGAAGTGGATTGCCGGAAGTAGGCACTACAGTGCCGGTCTGGCATTTCAGTTCCGACCGGTCACTTGAAATATAATGCTAAGTGTTATATAAACCTCTCGGCAGGAGAGCCATTATCGCACGCATCTTCAAAAATGGCTGGTTCGAGCGTTTCGCGCGGAAGGAGCGGATTCTCGATTCGGCGCTAAGGGATGCCGTGGAGCGCGCCGAAAGCGGGTTGGTCGATGCCGACCTTGGCGGCGGTGTCATCAAACAGCGGGTGGCGCGGGCGGGACAAGGCAAGTCGGGCGGCTATCGCACGCTGATCCTGTTCCGGCACGGCGACCGGGCGATCTTCGCGTTCGGCTTCGCCAAGAGTGCGCAGGCGAACATATCGAAGGCGGACATCGCCTTGCTGCGTGATGCGGCGACCGAGGCGCTGGGATGGAGCGGCGAGGAACTGGACCGGCTGGTGGCGTCCGGAACGCTGGTGGAGATCGACGATGGGAACGACGGTGAAGGATAAGAGCTATCGCAGCGAGATCGCGGGCGCGATCCACGAGATGATGAGCGATGCGCATGACGCGGGCGTAGTGTCGCGCGCGACGCTGCGGAATTTCGATGAGGCCTGCCTTGCCCCGGCCCCGGCGCTGGCAGGCGAGGAAATCCGCGCAATCCGCGAGCGCGAGCATGTCTCGCAGCCGGTGTTCGCCGCCTATCTTAACGTATCGCGCAATCTGGTGTCGGATTGGGAACGTGGCGTGAAGCGTCCCGGTGGGCCTGCGTTGCGATTGCTGTCGATCATCCAGCGTAAAGGGTTGCAGGCAGTGGCGTAGCTACGCCAGACGTGAACGATCAGCGAACCTACGTCGCGCCCCGGGCGCGGCGCTTAGCAGACACTACTGATGGGTTTGGCGTAGCCGCATCGACTTATGGTTTTTCGTCATCCCCTTCGCCGAGCCATGCAGGATACGAAACATGAAGTGGCGTGAAGTCTAGCGGTGTCGGATCCTCGCCTCGGCCATTATCGAAAAGCATCTGCGCCAGTCCGCTCGTCAACACGCACCGGTGCGGACCAGGATACTCGACGATGCCTTCATGCAGAACCGGGCCGTACTCGAATATCACTCCCCCGGACGGCTGCACCAGCCGGCCGATCTCGGCGGCTTCGCATTTCCATGGATCAACCCGATTCTGGATCAGAAGATCAAGGCCACTCCAGTCCGACCAGAAGATACCGATGGCCGCGCCGGTATCCTTGATGCGGACGAAGTAGACCTTCATTTCGTCGGTGTGTCCGTCATCGCCCATCGCTGCCTCCTGTCGCAATCACGTCGTGACGCTCCAATCTTTTAACATGTCTGTTGGCAAAAGGAAGCTGCGCTGATAGAGGGAGTTCGGAAAGGGGCGCTCGGCGATGCGGCGATTCGGATGGAAGACGGCGGTGATCGCTCTCCTGCCGTTTTTGGCAGCGGCTTGCGGCTCCAATGCAAGCACTCAGCATGAGAGCGCCAAACCAGATACGAATGCCGAGCAGGTGCGGACATCGACCGGGAAGCTCGAACAGTCGGGCGATTGCGTCGTTTCGCCGGTGGCAGGGGCCGAGAGCATCGCGCTCGACGACACGCGCTGGCAGCGCTTCGATTTCTGGGTCGACCGGATGCGCCGAGGCGTCGCGCGACCCGCCGACGCCGGCGACCGGTCCGGGATCGGACATTTCTGCGGCAGTTGGTTGGTAACGGTGCGTCAGCCCGATGGCGATGGCAGGTCGGGGACCATCGGTCTGGCGGTGATGCCCGACGGCAGCTATTTTGCGCTCGTCCGTGACGGGCTGGCGGACGATGGCTACGAGTTTCATATCGATCGCGGGCAACTGGCGGCGAGCGGGCGCGGGCTGCGCTTCGTGTCCGATCAGGGATGGAACGACGAGGGACAATGGTTGCCGGTCAAGGGCGGCGGCATAGTCGCGATGATGCTACAGCGCATCCTGCTATTTCAACCGATGGGGCCGATTGCCGGGCGACAGGTGCAAGCCGTCGCGGACAGCGTGGCGAGGACGGGCAAGGACATGGCCTCCAACGTCGCGCTGGCGCTGGCCGTCGCGCGCGCCTGGTCGCCCGACGCCGAACTGCGCGCGCTGGAGGCGCGACCGCATGATGGCGATTTCGCGAGCCCGGTGATCGTCCCGTCCTTCTATTCGCCGCAGAAGAACGTGACGATGGTCATGCTGTTCGATCCCGCCAGGGGGCAACTGCCGTCCGGCCGGACCTATCCAGGCGATGCGACCGGTACGGCGCACGCCATCCCGGCCACGGCGATGGACCTGCCGTCGGTCGCGGGCGGTGGCCGCGACGATGGCCCCGCCGTGCTGCGCTGGTGGGGAAACGGGGATGCCGCGCGACTGTGGTGGGTGTTCGGGCGGCCGATGACGGCGAGCGGTCGCGGCGACATCTGCTATGACGTGGCGCAGGGCGCGACGCGGGACTGCCGCGCGCTGTTCGGCGATGATGTCGCCAATTACGAACGGCGAGCTGCCCAAGTCAGACGCGCACGTGCGCGACCAACCGCGCCGTCTCCCTTGCAAGAAGGGGAAGCGAACGGGTGGTTCCTACCTCCGTGCGCGAGGGGCGGATTCTCACCCGGTGATCAATGCTGGGACGGCGGGCCGAAGACCGTAGTGCAATGAAACGAACCGGCGCGTGTGAATAACGGAGCGGGAGGGGCGATGACGGGGAAAGTATCGAGCGTGGCGGGCAATCTGCTCAAGATCGGGCTGATCGTCCTGTTTGCCGTCTGGTTCTGGGGCGCGCGCGCGCAGGCGGGCGACCGTCACTGCTATCCGGTGAAGGCGACCGAGGAAGAGGCGTTCGGCGTCTTCGACTGGATCGCGACCGGGTGGGACTGGCCGCTCCACTGGATCAACGGTACGCGCGCCGAACCGATCCCGTGCAAGCCGGGCGTCATCGGCATCATCCAGGGCAAGGTCACGGTCGATATCTCCGACGACGTCTGGAGGGAGAGCGAGGCGTTTCGGAGCGAGGCGTTTCCCGGCGTCGGCGGCGTACTGAAAAACGGGCACAACCCGCTCGACGCCATAACCAGCTCGCCGGTCGGGCATCGCTATCTCGATCGCTACTTGGCCGAGCATTCCGGCAACCGGGCCGGGACGCCGGGCGCCACACCCACGACCGCCACTGGCGACGAGGATCAGGGCCTCAGCCCCGAGGCGCGCGACCTGCTGGACCGGCGCCTGCAAGAGATGAACCGCTCGAACGATCAGCGGTGACGCGCGCCGTGCGCAGCGGATGGCGCGCGGCATGGCGCGCGAGCAGCTTCGCGGCTGCCTGCGCGGTATCGCGTCGCATCCCTGTCATCACCGTCGCGACCACGGCGCTGTCCGGGCGACTCGCCATACACAGCCGCGATGCCTTGCTCCGTGCCTCCAACACCACACACAGGCCGCGCGCGACGTCGCTATAGGCGACCGACCGGATCGGACCGCCCCTCGCCAGCCAGCCCGACGGCAGGAAGCCGCGCAGGAACGCGCGATCGTGATCGTCTTGCGATCCATCGCCCAGACCGCGCGACAGCAGCGCCACCCGTCGCGCATCCTCTGCGGATCGGTAGAAGGTCAGCATCATGCGCGCCCCGTCGCTCCGTCCGACCCAGCGCCGCGCCCAGGGGCCGCGCGCATCGTCCAGCGCGAACCGCTCGGCGCGTTCGGCGCCCCACGGCGCGAGCAACGGTCCGGGCGCGGCGAGGCATGGCGCCGCGAGCAGGAGCGCCACCGGGAGCAGATACCTCATGCACCAAGCTCCATTATCGTCGTTAGCCGCTCGAACGGCTGCGGCACCGCATCGGGGAACAGTTGATCGAGCAGCCCCGGCGGTGTCGCCGGATCGCGCGCCGCCGCCCGCGCGAGCAGCGCGATGGCGAGGTGATCGGGCGTCAGATGCAACGCGGCTGCCGTATCGCGCACGACGGGCACGGCGGCGACCTCGCGCACCAGCGCCGCCGCCGCCGCCGGCAGGTGCGCGGGATCGCCGGAGCGCAGCGCCAGCATCCCGTCCTGACGCCACAGCACCTGTCCGGCCGCCGACCGCAGAAGGCGGCCGAGCAGTGGCAGGTTGAGCGGCCGTGTCCGTGGCCGCAGATGATCGCGCAGCCAGTTGCCAAGTCGGACGGTCCATGGCGCGCCGGCGTTGGGGGTCGGAAGCCTCGGCAACGTCCTGCCTCGCCGGCCGGGCCGGATTTCTCCGCCATCGCCCAACGGCGGCGCTTCAATGGCCGGTGCGACGGGTTCGGCGGCCGGCGGCATCGCATCGGGAACGGGCTGGACCTCGGCCGGCCGCGCATCGACCAGCGCGAGCTTGCGCATCGCGGGCAGGACGCCGGACGCCTCTCCCTCCGGGCCGACGAAGACGAGGCTGGTTTCGGTCGTCAGCAGATTGCCCTTCATCGCCAGATCGCGCACCTGCGCGCGATCGACCTTGCCGCCGGCCGCGAGCAGCGCCGCGATTTCGGTCGCGCAATGCAGCGCTATTTCCGCGCGCACGTCGTCCGCCGAGCGATCGGTCAGCACCGCCTCAAAGCCGGCGGGTACAACGACCTCCAGCACCATCGGCGTCCCGTCGATCCGCTGCTTCGGCGGCAGATCGCGACCGGCGGCCAGCACCCGGATCGCATCGGCGCCTTCGATCGTCAGCGTGACCGGATGCGATACGCCGCTGTGGCGCGGCAGCAGATGATCGGGCAGCGCCGGCACGGCGCGATCGGGATCGACACCCGGACACAGGCGCAGCGTCGCGCCCGTCTCCCCAAGACCGATCACGCTTTCGAAACGGAGCGCGACTGTCTCTCCCGGACGGACGCCGGCGACCGACAGCGCCTGCCAGCCCTGCTTCAGTTCCTCCAGCAGGATCGCCCGGTTCCCGTCGATCGCACCGCCGTCATAGGCTGCTTCGGCGCGACGCCGCGCACGCGCGCGCGCGCTCCAGCGCTGGTCACCGATGCTGACCGTCATGTCGTGGACGACGGCCCCGGCGAGCGCTGGCGGCATCGTCAGCACCGCCTCGATCGGTACGGCTTCGCGATTGGTGAAGGTGCGCACGAGGATCAGCCGGGCAATCGGCGGGACGATGCGGAGCCGGATGTCGGTGGCGTCGAGCAGCAACGGCGGACGAGGTGTCGCCGCCGGCCGCAACAGCGGCAGCAGCGGATCGGTCAGCCCGGGGCCGGTCGGCTCGATCATCCTGCGCCCCCGGCCGCTGCGCGCCGGCGCGGCTTCGGCGCCCCGCTGGACAGGGCGGACCGCAACCGCGCCTCCGTCCGCTCGACGATCTGATCGACCGCCGCATCACTGCCCAGAAGCTCGGGTGCGATGACCAGCGTCACACCTTCGACGACCGGGACGGGCACGCCTTCGCGGGCGTCGAGCAGCAACCGGATCGCCGCGTTGGGAAAGCCGAGATCCTTGAGGCGTTGGAACCGCCGGATCGCCTTGACATGCGCGTCGCCGTAGCGGGCATAGGTCCGCCCGCCCTCGGGTGGGGGCACGAAGCCTTCGCCGATCAGGAACCGGATCTGGCGCACCGTCGCGCCTGTCGCGGCGGCGAGGTCATCGAGTTTCATGGGATATCAGCATATCGATCCGCTTTGCGGACGACCCGGCCATTCCAGCATCGCCATCGACCCCTTTTAACACATGATTTGTGAAAAGCAACTTGGGCGGCGACGGTGCGCATATTTTCCCTTGCCACGTTCGCGGCTTCTTGCAACAATAGTTTTGTCAAAAGAGATAGGGGACGAGTCGGATGAAGATGCGTCTGGCGCTGCTGACCATCGCCTTGCTGTCGGGGTGCAATCGGCCATCGGACAGCTCGAACACCGCGACCCAGGTGGAAGGGGAAAACCGATCGCAGGAAACGACCGAACCTTTTGCCGCGACCAATGCCCTTGCCGGCGGCTTCGACGCCCGCGCCGATATCGGCAGCTACAACCGCACGGTCGAACTTGCGAAGGATGCGCTCGCGCTCGGCAATCTCTCGGGCGCCTCCGGCGTAAAGCAGGAAACGCCGGGAATGTCCGAGGGCGAGCGGTCGTTTACCGCCCGCGCGCTCGCCAGCACCCTCCCGCCGATCGGCAGCGGCAACGGTCCCGAACGTGTGGTGCAGCACGAGGTTAATCTCGACCCGCCCCAGGATGCCAAATGGATCGCGCGGTCGCGAGTGGTTTATGCGGGTGCAAGGCCGATCGACGTCTATCTGTTCGATGACCCGGTCGTTCCCGCCAATGCCGTGCCGGAAGATGCCGCGTCGATGCTGGCATGGAAATCCAACCGGCTCATCGACATGCCGATCGGAGAACTCGCGCGCACCAGCAGCACGGGCAAAGGCCCCGCGGCGTGGTGCATCGCGTTTCCAATAAAGGTGTCACACGAGGGCATCTGCACCATGACCGCCAACAGCACGAAGCGGTTGCTGCTGACCACCTACATTCGCCGCGATGACAGCGAGCCTGTCGCCAATCGCGAGGCTCTCGGGCGGCTTTTTGACGCGCTAAGAGCAATGTATGCGAAGCGGTGAGGGGCAATCATCTGATTGCCCACATCGCTAAAAGGCCGATTCCCGGTGGTCTATCACCGATCGCCAGGACAGGAAGGCGACAACTCCCTATGTTTATTTGGGTCCTGCTTCTCGCGTGGATCGGATCTGTTGTGATCGTCGTCCGCTCCTTTCCGAAGGCACCGGAGGTACGGCGTCGTCTGAATGCCCTATTGTTCATGATTATACCGTGGGGTCTCGCGATTTTCTTGGGTCCTTTCGTGATAGACCATCATGCGGTCGGCACGCACATCCGGGAACGGATGATGATCGGCCAGTATGGGGCCATGGTCCTTCTTTGCTTCATTGCTGCTCTCGGCATCGTTCAGGCGCGTGGCGCGAGACGATGCGCATCGGCGATCAGCGTCGCTAACTTCATCCCGGTCTTCCTGCTGGTCTGCGTCAGTGTCATAATCCTTGACCCCGGCTCCTGAGCAACGCGCAACGGGCGTTCTGAACCGAGCGCCGCCAACCGTCGCAGCCGCGCCGATTCGCCCGCGCCACGCCGACCCGAAGGGCATTCCGCTCGGCGCGAAGCCGGTTGTCATCTTATGTCGCAGTATCCTCCCCGACCGTTGTTTCCGCCTCGAACGCGCGATTGCCCTTGCGCTTCCACAAGGCGAGCGCGTTGTCGCGTTCGTCGCCGCGCAGTCTGTCCGCGACGGTGAGGAACGCGCCATAGAGGGTGGCGCGATCATCGTCGGTCAGATCGACCAGCCCGGCCTTGATGACCAGCCCGCCCAACTCGATCAGATGCCGCGTTCGCTCGCGACGCTGGACTTGCCACTCGCGCATGTCGGTTCGCGCCTTGCTGGCCTCAATCCTGTTGCGCATGGTCTGCGTCCGCCGCAACGCCTTGGCCGAGAGCATCAGGTCCGCCCGCAGGTTTGGCGCTCTTGCCGAGAAAGAAGGCCGCGCCCGCCTTGCGCCAGCCCTCCCGTGTCGCGGCATCCTTCACCGTGGCAGCATACAGCAACGCCCCGGCCAGCACATCGGCATCGAGCGCGTCGGCACGCGTTGCCGTCACCAGTTCGCCGAGTTGTCGCACGCGGCGTTCCTTGAGCGCCTTGGCCTTGTCGGCGAGCGCCTTGAGTTCCGAATCAAAATCCCGTGGTTTACGCATCGCAAAGTCTTTCATTGAGTGACGATGCGGCGATGATAAGATGAACCCGCCCGCGATGCAGTAGAGTCGCCGGGACTGTCTGGAACGCCATAGTCCCGTCCGAGAAATTTTCGAGAAGGGCGCGCTTATACGTCGTTCCGACGTGCGCTTCGTAGTGTAAATGGTATGCCGCTATGGCGATATACCATTTCAGCGTGCAAGTCATCAGTCGCGCGGCGGGCCGCTCCGCCGTGTCCGCCGCCGCCTATCGCGCGGGCGAACGGCTGCACGACGAGCGGCTGGATCGCGACCATGATTTCCGCGCCCGCGCCGGTGTCGAACATAGCGAGATCATGTTGCCGGAGGGCGCGCGCGAGGAATGGCGCGACCGCGAACGGCTGTGGAATGACGTAGAGGCGTTCGAGAAGCGCAAGGACGCGCAGCTTGCCCGCGAGGTTGAGTTCGCCATCCCGCGCGAGATGAGCAAGGCCGAGGGCATCGAGCTTGCCCGCGATTTCGTGGCTGCCGAGTTTGTCGATCGCGGCATGATCGCGGATTTGAATGTCCATTGGGACATGGGCGCGGACGGAAGCCCCAAGCCCCACGCCCATGTCATGCTCACCATGCGCGAGGTTGGCCCGGACGGGTTCGGCGCGAAGGTGCGCGACTGGAACGATCATGAGAATGTCGAGCGATGGCGCGAACGCTGGGCCGATCACGTCAACGCGCGGCTGGCTGAACTCGACATAGACGCGCGGATCGACCACCGGAGCTTGCACGCGCAGGGCATCGACCTTGAGCCGCAAAGCAAGATCGGCGGCCCTGCGCAGCGCATGGAACTGGCAGGACAGCTTGCCGACCGCGCCGAGGTGCATCGCGAGATCGCGCGCGAGAACGGCGAACGGATCATTGCTGATCCCCGCATCGCGCTCCATGCGATCACCCACCAGCAGGCGACGTTCACCCATCGCGACATGGCGATGTTCGTGCATCGGCACAGCGACGGGCAAGACCAGTTCAACGCGGCGATGGGCGCGGTGCGCGGCTCGCCCGACCTGATCGCGCTGGGCAAGGACGGACGCGGCGAAGATCGGTTCACCAGCCGCGACATGATCGAAGCCGAACAGCGGATGCACCGCGCCGCTGATCTTATGGCCGAGCGCGAGCGGCATCGCGTCAGTGAGAACGACCGGGAGGGCGCGCTGGCGCGCGCGTCGGAACGAGGCTTGGACCTGTCGGGTGAGCAGCGGGCGGCGTTCGGCCATGTGACCGATGGCCGGGATATGAGCGTGGTCGTCGGCTATGCCGGGACCGGCAAGAGCGCGATGCTGGGCGTGGCTCGCGAGGCTTGGGAAGATGCCGGGTTCAACGTGCGCGGTGTCGCGCTATCGGGCATCGCCGCCGAGGGACTGGAAAACGGTTCCGGCATTGCGTCGCGCACAATCGCCAGCATGGAACATGGCTGGGCGCAGGGCCGCGACCTTCTGACCTCGCGCGACGTGCTGGTGATCGACGAAGCGGGCATGGTCGGCACGCGCCAGATGGAGCGTGTGCTGTCCCATGCCGCCGAGGCCGGGGCCAAGGTCGTGCTGGTCGGCGATCCGCAGCAATTGCAGTCCATCGAGGCAGGCGCGGCGTTCCGTTCGATCCATGAGCGGCATGGCGGCGTCGAGATCACCGATGTTCGCCGTCAGCATGAAGGCTGGCAGAAGGATGCCACCCGGCACCTTGCCACCGAACGCACCGGCGAGTCGATCCGGGCCTATGCCGATCATGGCATGGTGCATCAGGCCGAGACGCGCGAACAGGCGCGCGGTGAGCTTGTCGAGCGTTGGGATCGCGAGCGCATCGCCGCGCCCGATCAATCGCGCATCATCCTCACCCACACCAATGCCGAGGTGCGCGACCTCAACGACGCGGCGCGCGAGCGGATGCGCGCGGCGGGCGAGCTAGGCCGCGATGTTCGCTGGGAGGTGGAGCGCGGCGAACGCGACTTCGCCGCTGGCGACCGTGTGATGTTCCTGCGTAACGAGCGCAGCCTTGACGTGAAGAACGGCACGCTGGCGGCCATCGAGCAGGTCAGCGCCGGCCATATGGCCGTTCGCACCGATGACGGGCGCAGCATATCGTTCGACCTCAAGGATTATCGCGACCTCGATCATGGCTATGCCGCCACGATCCATAAGGCGCAGGGCATGACCGTGGATCGGGCGCATGTGCTGGCGACGCCGGGGATGGATCGCCACGGTGCCTATGTCGCGCTGTCCCGTCACCGCGACGGCGTGGACCTCCATTATGGCCGCGACGACTTCAAGGACGAGTCCCGCCTTGTCCGCACGCTGGGCCGCGAGCGCGCCAAGGACATGGCGACCGATTACGCCAAGGCCGATCCGGCACAGCAGTTCGCCGAGCGGCGCGGCATCGCGTTCCGCGAGCGGGTGGCCGAGATCGTCCGTCCTGTGGTCGAGAAGGCGCGCGGGATCTTCGACACCTTCCGGCCCAACACCCCGGCACAGGAACGCGACATCTTCGCGGGCTTTCAGCCCAAGTCGGTCCCGCAGCAGCCGGAACGGGAGAACAGCGCCCAGCGCCAACCGGCGCACGATATGCAGCCCGCCCGCGCGGGCGGCGTGCGCGGCGCGGTGGAGCGCTACGCCAAGGCCATGGACGCGATCCAGCAGACCCGCGCGCAGGGTCTGGACGCCATGCCCCACCAGCGCGAGGCGTTCGAGCGGGCGCGCGATGCGCTCGACGCGATCCGGCCCGAAGGCACCACCGATTTGCGCGCGGCGTTCGAGCGCCAGCCCGAGCTAATCCGCGAGGCGGCGGGTGGGCGCGGCCTTGCCGCCATGCAGGCGATGCAGCTTGAGGCGGAAATCCGCATGGACCCGTTTGCCCGCGCCGACCGGTTCGTGGAAGGCTGGCAGCAGTTGCAGCGCCAGCACCACGAGCTTGTCCGCGATGGCGATTTTCGGGGCGCACGCGCCGCCGCGCAGGAGATGCGTGGCCTCGCCAAGAGCCTTGAGCGCGATCCCCAGCTTGAATCGGTGCTGTCAGGCCGCGACCGCCGCGACCTTGGGCTGGAAGCGACAGAGCGGATGAGCCGCAGCCTGTCCACCGCCCTTGCCGACAGCATCCCCCACGACCTTGGCCGCGAGATCAGTCGCGGCCTCGGCATGAGCCGCTAGCAGAAAGGAACATATGATATGAACGAAGAACAAGCCCTGTTGAGCGAACCCCAAGCCCCGCCCAACGCCGCCGCCGAGGCGTTCGCGCACCTGGCGCAACAGGTGACGCGAATGGACGACCGTATGGCCGGGCGTATGGAGTTGCTGACCAGCGCTGTTGAAAATGTCGTGCGGGAAAAGCAGGCCATCGAGATACCCGATTACACCTCCACCCTTGGCGAGATGAACGGGCGGCTGGCTACCTTTGCCGGACGGCTTAAAACCATCGAAGAATCCCCCGCACAGCAGCTTACCCCGGAGAATATGGGCCAGCGGATCGCGAAGGCGGCGGCCATATCGCGCCTAGCCGATGACGCCTCGTTCCGCGAATGGGATAAAATCCTGAATGCCCGTGTCGAGCAGGTCAATGGAATCATCGGCACGGCCAAGACCAAGGAGCAGCACAAGACCGCCTTGCAGCTTTGGTGCGGCGGCGTGGGTGCCGTCGCCTTTCTGGCGGGCATCTTCCTGCCGGTCATGTTCCTGCGCATCATGCCCTTAAGCTGGCATCAGCCGGAAAACATGGCGGCATGGGTTGTCGGGGAAGCGACGCCTTGGGATGCGGGCATCCGCCTGATGCGTGCAGGCGATCCCGACGCATGGGCGGGGATCACCGCCGCCGCCGAGATACGGCGCGATAACCGCGACACCATCGCGGTGTGCGAACGCACCGCCGCCAAGGCCAAGGGGCCGGTCAAATGCACCATCAGGATCGGGAAACCAGAATCTTGATCGGATCGCTCGCAGCACGCCCGCGAAGCCGGCTGGCCGCTACGGCGCTTGTTTGTTAGCACGCGGCCAGTCCGCTTCGATATGCGAATTTGTCGCGAAACCAATGACCGGAAGTGTCCCGTTATGTTCCGGATCATTTCATAAAAGCCCACAAATATTGTGGGAGTATGTGTGGTATTGGATTTCTAAGGTCTCCACTTTATCGTGTAAAAACAACACGATAAAGTGGTTGACTGGTGCCCAGAAGAGGACTCGAACCTCCACGCCCTTGCGAGCGCCAGCACCTGAAGCTGGTGCGTCTACCAATTCCGCCATCTGGGCACGGGGTAGGCCGGCGCCTCTAGGGGAGGCAGCCCGGCCTTGTCAACCGGGCTCGCTCAGGGCTAGGCGCTCAGGCATCGAAAATCTTTTTTGGACGGCTCGCGCATGAAGGACAGGTTGGTCACGCTCGTCGGTGGCGGAGGCTTTATCGGCCGCTATGTCGCCCAGGCGCTGCTCGCGGCGGGAGCGCGGGTCCGCGTCGCGCAGCGCGATCCGCGCGACGCCTGGTTCCTGAAACCCCTCGGCGGGCTCGGCCAGACGCAATTCGTCGCCGCCGACGTCACCCGCCCCGATACGATCGCGCGCGCCATCTCGGGCGCCGATCATGTCGTCAACCTCGTCGGCAGCTTCGCCGGCGATCTCGGGCGCATCCATGTCGAGGGCGCGCGCGCCATCGCGCAGGCCGCCGCACATAGCGGTGCCGAATCGCTCGTCCATTTCTCCGCGATCGGCGCCGATGCCGAATCGCCCTCCTCCTATGCGCGCACCAAGGCCGAGGGCGAGGCCGCGGTCCGTGCCGCTTTCCCCAAGGCGACGATCCTGCGCCCCGCCACCGTATTCGGCCGCGAGGACCAGTTCACCAATCGCTTCGCCGCGATGATCGCGCGGCTCCCCGTGGTGCCGGTGCTGCGCGCCGAAACGCGCTTCCAGCCGGTGTTCGTCGGCGACGTCGCGGCGGCGGCAGCCACCGCGCTCGCCGATCCGGCGCGGTTCGGTGGGCAGGTTTACGAACTCGGCGGCCCCGATGTGCTGACGATGCTCGGGCTTCACGAGTGGATCGCACGGACGATCGACCGCGACCCCGCCTTCCCCGCGCTGCCCGATATCGCCGGGCAGGCGATCGCGATGTTCGGCTTCCTACCCGGCGCGCCGCTCACCGCCGACCAGTGGAAGTTGCTCCAGCGCGACACCGTCGTCGCGCCCGGTGCGGCGGGGCTCGCCGCCTTGGGCGTCACCCCGACCCCGCTCGCGGCGGTCGCCCCCGACTGGCTGGTGCGTTATCGCCGCGCCGGTCGTTTCGCGGTCACCGCCAAGGCCTGATTTCATCCCGCGCGCCTCGCTCGCGCGGGGCGCCGACGCGAGGACCATCCCCACATGACCGACCTGCTGATCGTGATCCTGCTCGGGATCGTCGAGGGCGTGACCGAATTCCTGCCCGTCTCCTCCACCGGGCATCTGATCCTCGCCGGCGCGTTGCTCGGGCTGCCCGAGGCCGATGCGACCTTCGATATCGTCATCCAGCTCGGCGCGATCCTCGCCGTGGTGGTGTTGTTCTGGGGGCGCTTCATGATCGTCGCGCGCGGGCTGCTGCGCCGCGAGCCGCAAGCGATCGCCTTCACCCGCAACGTGCTGCTCGGCTTCCTCCCCGCGGCTTTGGTCGGCGCGGTCGCCTATAAGGCGATCAAGGCGGTGCTCGAGGCGCCGGTGATCGCCCCGACCGTGGTGGCGATCGCGCTGATCGTCGGCGGCATCGCGATCCTCGTCATCGAACGCTTCGCCCCGCCGTCGAAGGGCGGGATGGTCGAGGATATGTCGTGGCGCACCGCGCTCGGCGTCGGGGTGCTGCAATGCCTGGCGATGATCCCCGGGGTCAGCCGCTCGGGCGCAACGATCATGGGCGCGCGCGCGATGGGGGTCTCGCGCGAGACCGCGGCCGAATACAGCTTCTTCCTCGCCATCCCGACGATGCTCGGCGCGACCGCGCTCACCTTGTGGAAGAGCCGTCACGAATTGAGCGGCGCACATGTCGGGTCGATCGCGATCGGGTTCGTCGTTTCGTTCCTCGTCGCGATGGTGGTGATCCGCTGGTTCATGTCGATCGTGGCGAAACATGGCTTCCAGCCCTTCGCCTGGTATCGAATCGTTGCCGGCGCCGTTGCGCTCATCGCAATTTTCCTCCATTAAGACCGATACGGACGCTTTATTGGAGCGTTATTCGCTCTTTTCGACCCGATAAAAGGGCCAAACCGCCATATAGGTCAGCAATGCTGACTTGTTGTCCCGACCCGGCTGTGAGAACGCAGCCGGCGGAGGGCTTATGGCTGTTGAAAAGATGCTTCGATTCGTCGCGAAGGCGCAGTCCTATCCGGACAAGCGCGGGGCGGCGGCGCGTGCGGCGGACTTTCGCGAGATCGCCGATCGCTATGCGGAGACGGCGGCCGAGGATCAGGCGTCGCGCTGCTCGCAATGCGGGGTGCCTTATTGCTCGGTGCATTGCCCGCTCCACAACCATATCCCCGATTGGCTGCGGCTGACCGCCGAAGGGCGGCTGCGTGAAGCCTATGAGCTGAGCAACAGCACCTCGACCATGCCCGAGATCTGCGGCCGCATCTGCCCGCAGGACCGGTTGTGCGAGGGCAATTGCGTGATCGAATTCTCCGGCCACGGCGCGGTGACGATCGGGTCGGTCGAGAAATTCATCACCGATACCGCCTGGGAAGAAGGCTGGGTCGAGCCGCTCAAGCCCGGCGCGCCGCGCGGCCAGTCGGTCGGGGTGATCGGCGCCGGGCCGGCGGGGCTGTCGGCGGCGGAATATCTCCGCGTCCGCGGCTATGAGGTGCATGTCTATGACCGGCACGACCGCGCCGGCGGGCTGCTGACCTATGGCATCCCCGGGTTCAAGCTCGAGAAACCGGTGGTGATGCGCCGCGTCGAGCGGCTGCGCGAAGGCGGGATCGTGTTCCACGAAGGGTTCGAAGTCGGCCGCGACGCGACGCTCGATGATCTGCGCCAGCGCCACGACGCACTCGTCATCGCCACCGGCGTCTATCGCGCCCGCGCGATCGACGTGCCGGGCAGCGCCGCCGAGGGCGTGGTCGAGGCGCTCGATTATCTTACCGCCTCCAACCGCAAAGGCTTCGGCGACGCCGTCCCGGCGTTCGACGACGGCAGCCTCGATGCCGCGGGCAAGCATGTCGTGGTGGTCGGCGGGGGCGATACCGCGATGGACTGCGTGCGCACCGCGATCCGCCAGGGCGCCAAGAGCGTCAAATGCCTCTACCGCCGCGACCGCGCCAATATGCCGGGCAGCCAGCGAGAGGTGGCCAATGCCGAGGAAGAGGGCGTCGAGTTCGTCTGGCTCTCCGCCCCGCTCGCGTTCGACGGCGAGAAGGTATCGAGCGTCCGCGCCAGCCGGATGCGGCTCGGCGCCGCCGATTCCAGCGGCCGCCGCGCGCCGGAGATCGATCCGGGCAATGAACTGTCCTTCCCCGCCGACCTGGTGATCAAGGCGCTGGGCTTCGATGCCGAGGAACTGCCGCGGCTGTGGGATGCGCCCGAACTGGGGGTAACGCGCTGGGGCACCTTGCTGGTCGACGGCAAGACGCTGATGACCAGCCTCGACGGCGTGTTCGCCGCGGGCGATATCGTGCGGGGCGCGAGCCTCGTGGTGTGGGCGATCCGCGACGGGCGCGATGTCGCCGAGCAGATGCATAAGTGGCTCAAGGCCAAGGCCGCGAGCGAACGGGTGGCGGCATGATGCTGCGTCATGCGCTGTGCGCGGCCGCGCTGTTCGCCGCCCCCACGCCGTTGCTTGCCGAGCCGGTGACCGAGGCACCGGCCGCGCTTCCGGCACCCGATCCCGCGCGTCTTGTCGCGGCGCGGCCGGTTATCGACGCGCTGTGGCCGCTCGGCACCTATGCCCGCGTCATGCATGCGACGATGGATCAGGTCGTGCAGGGCACGATGATGCGGATGTTCGACATGAAGCCGCACGAATTCGCCAAGAACATGGGGCTCCCGGCCGACGCGAGCAAAGCGAAGGACGTCCACCCGGACGAAACGCTTGGGCAGGCGGCGGATCGCGCCGATCCCTATTTCCGCGAGCGGATGCGCATCACGATGAAGGTGATGGGCGACGAGATGGCCACGTTGATGACCGAGATCGAGCCCGAGGTTCGCGATGCCCTCACCGCGTCCTATGCCCGGCGCTTCTCGGTGGCTGAACTCGGTGACCTCCAGCGTTTCTTCGCGACGCCCACCGGCAAGGCTTATGCCTCTGATTCGATGCTGCTGATGATGGGGCCGGATATGGTCAACGCGATGCAGGCATTCGTACCGAAGATGATGCAGGCGATGCCGAAGATCATGGCTCATGTCGCCGATGCGACCAAACATCTCCCGCCCCCGCCGAAAAAGACGTCAACCGACGCCGCGACCGGAAAGGACGCGAAGTGACCCAGGATCGCACGGAGGCCCCCGTCATGGCCCGCACGCTCGAAGAACAGCGCACCCACCTTGCCACGCACGGCATGTACCGCCCCGAGCTCGAATCCGATGCCTGCGGCGTCGGCCTCGTCGCCGCGACCGATGGGCGGCCGTCGCGCCGCGTCGTCCAGTCGGCGATCGATGCATTGAAGGCGGTGTGGCATCGCGGCGCGGTCGATGCCGACGGCAAGACCGGCGACGGCGCGGGGATCCACGTCGATCTGCCGATCCGCTTCTTCGACGATGCGATCGCGGCGAGCGGGCACAAGGTGCTCCACAACCGGCTCGCGGTCGGCATGATATTCCTGCCGCGCACCGATCTCGGCGCGCAGGAAACCTGCCGCACGATCGTCGAGAGCGCGATCATCGAGGCGGGCTATACGATCTACGGCTGGCGCCAGGTGCCGGTCGACGTCAGCGTGATCGGGCGCAAGGCGCAGGAAACCCGCCCCGAGATCGAACAGATCATGATCGCCGGGCCGCTGCCCGAAGAGGTCGACGCGGCCGAATTCGAGAAGAACCTCTATCTCGTCCGCCGGCGGATCGAGAAGCGCGTGATCGCGGCGCAGATCCAGGGCTTCTACATCTGCTCGCTCTCGTGCCGCTCGATCGTCTACAAGGGGCTGTTCCTCGCCGAGAGCCTGTCGGTGTTCTACCCGGACCTGACCGACAAGCGCTTCGAGAGCCGCGTCGCGATCTTCCACCAGCGTTATTCGACCAACACCTTCCCGCAATGGTGGTTGGCGCAGCCGTTCCGCTGCCTCGCGCACAACGGCGAGATCAACACGATCCGCGGCAACAAGAACTGGATGCTGAGCCACGAGATCCGCATGGCCTCGATCGCGTTCGGCGAGCATTCGGAGGATATCAAGCCGGTGATCCCGGCGGGCGCGAGCGACACCGCCGCGCTCGATGCGACCTTCGAGGCGATCTGCCGCTCGGGCCGCGATGCGCCAACCGCGAAGCTGATGCTGGTGCCCGAGGCGTGGCGCAACAGCGGCGACGAGGATGTGCCGCCTGCACATGCCGCGATGTACCAATATCTCGCCAGCGTGATGGAGCCGTGGGACGGCCCGGCGGCGCTGGCGATGACCGACGGCCGCTGGGCGGTCGCCGGGATGGACCGCAACGCGCTGCGTCCGCTGCGTTATACCGAGACCGCCGACGGGCTGCTGATCGTCGGATCGGAAAGCGGGATGGTCGTCGTGCCCGAATCGACGATCATCGCCAAGGGCCGGCTCGGGCCGGGGCAGATGATCGCGGTCGATCTCGCCGAGGGGCGCGTGTTCCACGATCGCGAGATCAAGGACCGCATCGCCGGCGAGCAGGATTATGCCGCGATGATCGGCAATTTCGCGACGCTCGACGATCTTCCGCCGGCGCCGGCGGGGACCGTGCCGCGCTACGACCGCGCCGAGCTGGCGCGGCGGCAGGTCGCGGCAGGGCAGACGCTCGAGGATATGGAACTGATCCTCGCGCCGATGGTCGAGACCGGCAAGGAAGCGATCGGCTCGATGGGCGACGATACGCCGCTTGCGGTGATCTCGGACAAGCCGCGATTGCTCAGCCATTTCTTCCGGCAGAATTTCTCGCAGGTCACCAACCCGCCGATCGACAGCTTGCGCGAACGTTATGTGATGTCGCTCAAGACGCGCTTCGGCAATCTCGCCAACATCCTCGATACCGAGGATCGGCGCGAGCGCGTGCTGGTGATGGATTCGCCGGTGCTCACCTCGGCGATGTGGGGCGGGCTCAAGGCACATTTCGGCAATTCGGCGGCGGAGATCGACTGCACCTTCGAGGCGGCGGGCGATGCCGAGCGGCTGCGCGCCGCGATCCAGCGCATCCGCAACCAGGCCGAGCAGGCGGTGCGCGAGGGCAAGAGCGAATTGTTCCTCACCGACGAGCATATCGGCCCCGATCGCGTCGCGATCCCCGGCGTGCTCGCGGCGGCGGCGGTGCATACGCATCTCGTGCGGCGCGGGCTTCGTTCCTATGCCTCGATCAACGTCCGCGCGGCGGAATGCCTCGACACGCATTATTATGCGGTGCTGATCGGGGTCGGCGCGACGACGGTGAACGCCTATCTGGCGGAGGCGGCGATCGCCGATCGCCACGCGCGCGGGCTGTTCGGCGACCTCGCGATCGAACAATGCCTCGAGCGGCATCGCACCGCGATCGAGGAAGGGCTGCTCAAGATCATGTCGAAGATGGGGATCGCGGTGATCTCCAGCTATCGCGGCGGCTATAATTTCGAGGCGGTGGGCCTCAGCCGCGCGCTGGTCAACGATCTGTTCCCGGGGATGCCGGCGAAGATCTCGGGCGAGGGCTATGCCTCGCTCCATATCAACGCGACCGAGCGGCACGAGGCGGCGTTCGATCCGGCAGTGGTCAACCTGCCGATCGGCGGCTTCTATCGCCAGCGCCACACCGGCGAGGCGCATGCCTATTCGGCGCAGCTGATGCATCTGTTGCAGACCTCGGTCGCGACCGACAGCTACACCACCTATCTGCAATTCGCGCGCGGGGTGGCCGATCTGCCGCCGATCTATCTGCGCGATCTGCTACAGTTCAACTTCCCCGGCGAGGGCATCCCGGTCGATCAGGTCGAGCCGATCACCGAGATCCGCAAGCGCTTCGTGACGCCGGGGATGTCGCTGGGCGCGCTCAGCCCCGAGGCGCACGAGACGCTGGCGATCGCGATGAACCGCATCGGCGCCAAAGCGGTGTCGGGCGAGGGCGGCGAGGACAAGGCGCGCTACACGCCTTATGCCAACGGCGACAACGCCAATTCGGTGATCAAGCAGATCGCCAGCGGGCGGTTCGGCGTCACGGCAGAATATCTCAACGCCTGCGAGGAGATCGAGATCAAGGTAGCGCAGGGCGCCAAGCCCGGCGAGGGCGGCCAGCTCCCCGGCTTCAAGGTCACCGAATTCATCGCGAAGTTGCGCCACGCAACTCCGGGGGTGACGCTGATCTCGCCGCCGCCGCATCACGATATCTATTCGATCGAGGATCTGGCGCAGCTGATCTACGATCTGAAGCAGATCAATCCGCGCGCGCGGGTCTGCGTCAAGCTCGTCTCGTCGGCCGGGATCGGCACGGTGGCGGCGGGCGTCGCCAAGGCGCACGCCGACGTGATCCTCGTCTCGGGGCACGTCGGCGGCACCGGCGCCTCCCCGCAGACCAGCATCAAATATGCCGGCACCCCGTGGGAAATGGGGCTGAGCGAGGTCAATCAGGTGCTGACGCTCAACGGGCTGCGCGGCCGCGTCAAGCTGCGCACCGACGGCGGGCTCAAGACCGGGCGCGACATCGTGATCGCCGCGATCCTCGGCGCGGAGGAATTCGGCATCGGCACGCTCTCGCTGGTCGCGATGGGCTGCATCATGGTGCGGCAATGCCATTCGAACACCTGCCCCGTCGGCGTCTGCACGCAGGACGACAAGCTGCGGCAGAAGTTCGTCGGGACGCCGGAAAAGGTCATCAACCTGATGACCTTCATCGCCGAGGAGGTGCGCGACATCCTCGCCCGGCTCGGCGTGCGCAGCCTCGACGAGGTGATCGGGCGCACCGAATTGCTCCGCCAGGTGAGCCGTGGCGCCGAGCATCTCGACGATCTCGACTTGAACCCGATACTCGCCAAGGTCGATGCCGACGACGACCAGCGTCGTTTCAGCCTCAAGACCTTCCGCAACGAAGTGCCCGACAGCCTCGATGCGCAGATCATCAAGGATGCGGCGGCGGTCTTCTCGCGCGGCGAGAAGATGCAGCTCACTTATTCGGTGCGCAACACGCATCGCGCGGTGGGCACGCGGTTGTCGAGCGAGATCACCGCGCGCTTCGGGATGGACACGCTCGCCGACGGCCACGTCACGATCCGGCTGCGCGGCTCGGCCGGGCAGAGCCTCGGCGCGTTCCTCGTCAAGGGCGTCAAGCTCGAGGTGTTCGGCGATGCCAATGATTATGTCGGCAAGGGCCTGTCCGGCGGGGTGATCGTGGTGCGCCCGGCGGTGTCGTCGCCGCTCGCCAGCCAGAACAACACGATCATCGGCAATACCGTGCTCTACGGCGCGACCGCCGGGCGGCTCTATGCCGCCGGGCAGGCCGGGGAGCGTTTCGCGGTGCGCAATTCGGGCGCGACCGTGGTGGTCGAAGGCTGCGGCGCCAACGGCTGCGAATATATGACCGGCGGCACCGCGGTGGTGCTCGGCGAGGTCGGCGCCAATTTCGGCGCCGGCATGACCGGCGGGATGGCGTTCGTCTACGATCCCAACGGCAGCTTCGCGCGCCGCGCCAACCCGGAAAGCATCACCTGGCAGAGGCTCTCGGCGCTGCATTGGGAAAGCGTGCTGCAGAATCTGATCCGCGAACATGCCGAGGTGACCGACAGCAAATGGTCGCGCGCGATCCTCGAGGATTGGGAGCGCGAGGCCGGGCATTTCTGGCAGGTCGTGCCGAAGGAGATGCTCACCCGCCTCTCCCACCCGCTCGACGACAGCGAGGCGCTGGAGGCGGCGGAGTAGGAAATAGCGTCCACCCCGGCGCAGGCCGGGGTCCAGTATCGGGCCGCTCGTTGCTGGACCCCGGCCTTCGCCGGGGTGGACATTGCTTGTGTCCCCGCGAAGGCGGGGACCCAGAGGCCAAGAGCGGCGGGGTTGGTGTTCTCGTCCGCTGGGTTCCCGCTTTCGCGGAAACACATGATATTCCAGATGCGATCGGCGCTTATTGAGCTTTCCGGCGCAACCGCCGTTGCCGCATCGCCGCCACCCGGCTTATGGGTGGCGGCATGTGGCAGCTCTATCACTTCACCTTGTGCCCGTTCACGCGGAAGGTCCGCGCGCTGCTCAACGAGAAGGACGTCGGCTATGAGCTGGTGCCCGAGGAGCCCTGGGCGCGGCGCGACGAATTCTTCGACATGAACCCCGCCGGGCAGACCCCGGTGATGGCCGATCCGACGCGCAATATCCTGCTGATCGATTCGATGGCGATCGCAGAATATTTCGAGGAGACGGTCGACAAGGCGCAGATGATCAACGGCACCGCGGCGAACCGCGCCGAGATCCGCCGGCTGGTCACCTGGTTCGACGCGCATTTCTACCGCGACGTCACCGGCCCCTTGCTCCAGGAGCGGATGATCAAGCGCCTCGTCCACCGCGCGTCGCCCGATGCGTCGCGGCTGCGCGAGGCGATGAAATCGGCGATCGGGCATCTCGATTATATCGATTTCCTGCTCGATCACCGCAAATGGATGGCGGGCGCGACGATCAGCCTCGCCGATCTCGCCGCCGCGGCGCAGATTTCGGTCGCCGATTATCTCGGCGGGATCGACTGGAGCGGGCATACCCACGCCAAGGCCTGGTATTCCGCCTTCAAGAGCCGCCGCAGCTTCCGTCCCCTGCTCGCCGAGCGGATGCGCGGGATCGAGCCGCCGTCTTATTACGAGAACCCGGATTTCTGATGCACGTCACGCATGACCCGGCGGCCGAGGCCGCCGCGACGATCTCCTTCGACGATTTCCTCAAGGTCGATATCCGCGTCGGCACGATCATCGCCGCCGAGCCCTTCCCCGAGGCGCGCAAACCCGCGTTCAAGCTGACGATCGATTTCGGTCCGACGATCGGGGTGAAGAAATCCTCGGCGCAGATCACCGAACATTATGCGCTGGAGACGCTGGTCGGGCGGCAGGTGGTGGCGGTGGTCAACTTCCCGCCGCGCCAGATCGGCAAGATGATGAGCGAGGTGCTGACGCTCGGGCTGCCCGATGCGGACGGCAAGGTGGTGCTGCTCGCGCCAAGCGAAGCGGTGCCGAATGGCGGGCGGTTGTTCTGATCCACACCGTCACCCCGGCCTTGAGCCGGGGTCCATCGGGAGGCAGGCGCGGAGCAAGAGGTTCTGATCGCTGTGCTTGCGGCACAATGGACCCCGGCTCAAGGCCGGGGTGACGGAGGGAGCGCTACCCCTCCAGACTCTTCGACGCCTGTTCGAACAGATCCTTCGACAATTCCGGCACCGCGACGATCCGCTCCAGCTCGGCGCGCATCAGCCCCGCGCGCCGCGTATCAAACCGCCGCCAGCGGCCGAGCGGCGGGAGCAGTTTCGCCGCGGTCTGCGGGTTGATCCGGTCGAGCGCGATCAGCTGATCGGCAAGGAAGCGATAGCCGCGCCCGTCGATCGCGTTGAACGCGCGCTGGTTGGCGCCGAACGCCCCGATCAGGCTGCGCGCGCGATTGGGGTTGGCGAGCGTGAAATCGGGATGCGCGGCGAGCGCCGCCACCGCACTCGGGGTATCGTCGCGGGTCGACAGCGCTTGGGTCTGGAACCATTTGTCGAGCACCAGCGGATTGTCGGCATAGCGATTGTAGAAGATGTCGAGCGCCGCGGCGCGCTCGTCCCAGTCGCCGTTGACCAGGGTGGTCAGCGCGGCTTGCCGGTCGGTCATATTGTCGGCGCGCTCGAACTGGCGGAACGCGAGCGGCGCGATATCCGCCGCGCCGCTCGCGGCGATATAGCCGAGCGCGACATTGCGCAGCCGGCGCAATCCCTTCGCCGCCGGATTATAGGCATAGGGCCGCCCGTCGCCCTCGTCATAGGCGGCGCGCCATTGCGCGGCGAGCGCGGTGCCGAGATCGCGGCGCAGCGCCTCGCGCGCGGCGAAGATCGCGTCGGGATCGACCGTGACGAGCTGATCGCCGATGAAGCTTTCCGACGGCAGCAGCACCGCCTCCGCGACGAAGGCGCGGTCGAGCGTTGCGTCGCCGAGCGTATTGGCCACCGCATCGATCACCGCGCGATGATCCGCGCGCCCCTCCACCGTCGCGGCGACGAGCGTGTCGAGCATCAATTGCTGCATCGCCTCATAGCGCGCGAAGGGATCGTCGTCGTGCGCCGAAAGGAAGGCAAGATCGGTCGCCGGGCGATCGCTCTCGATGATCACCGGCGCTGAGAAACCGCGGTTGATCGACAGCACCGGGCGCTCGGCCAGCCCTTCGAAGGTGATCGATTCCGACAATGTGTCGAACAGCACGAGCCGTTCGGGGGTCAGCGGCCGCCCGGTCTCCGCGCCGAACAATTTGACCTTGAGCGGCAGCACCATCGGCTGCTTGTCGGGCTGGCCGGGGGTCGGCGGGACATGCTGCGCGAGCCGCAGGGTCGCGCGGCCGCCATTGTCGCTGATGCTCGCCGAAACGCGCGGGGTGCCGGCCTGCGAATACCATAAGCGGAAACGCGACAGATCGACCTCGCCCGCCTCCTCCATGCACGCGACGAAATCCTCGCACGTCGCGGCGGTGCCGTCGAACCGCGAAAAATAGAGATCGGTCGCGGCGCGGAATTTCGCCGGGCCGAGGATCGTCGCCATCATGCGGATCAGCTCGGCGCCCTTGTTGTAGATCGTCGCGGTGTAGAAATTGGAGATTTCGATATAGCTTTCGGGGCGCACCGGATGCGCCAGCGGCCCCGAATCCTCGGGGAACTGGCTCGCGCGAAGCCCGCGCACATCCTCGATCCTTTTCACCGCCGCCGATCCCTGATCGGCCGAGAAGCTCTGGTCGCGATAGACGGTGAAGCCCTCCTTCAACGAGAGCTGGAACCAGTCGCGGCAGGTGACGCGATTGCCCGACCAATTGTGGAAATATTCGTGCGCCACCACCGCGGCGATCGCGTCATAATCGTAGTCGGTCGCAGTATCGGGGTCGGCAAGGATGTAGCGGCTGTTGAAGATATTGAGCCCCTTGTTCTCCATCGCGCCGAAATTGAAATCGTCGACCGCGACGATGTTGAACACGTCGAGATCATATTCGCGGCCATAGACGCGCTCGTCCCACGCCATCGCCGCCTTCAGCGCATCGAGCGCATGATCGGTGCGCGGCAGATCGGCGCGCCGCACCCAGATGCCCAGCGCCACCTCGCGCCCCGATTGCGTGACGAAGGTGCCGCGGTTGACCGCCAGATCGCCCGCGACCAGCGCGAACAGGTAAGTCGGTTTCGGGAACGGATCGTGCCACTCGGACCAATGCCGTCCGCCGGGCAGGTCGCCCGACGCGACCGGATCGCCGTTCGCCAGCAGCACCGGGAAGCGTGCCTTGTCCGCGGTCATCCGCACGCGATAGCGCGCGAGCACATCGGGGCGATCGGGGAAGTAAGTGATGCGGCGGAAGCCTTCGGCCTCGCATTGCGTGCAGAGGTTCCCCCCCGAGGCGTAGAGCCCCATCAGCTGGGTGTTGCGCTCGGGCGCGATCTCCACCTCGGTCTCGACGACATGCCTGCCGCCGGCGAGCGGGACGATCAGGTCCTCGCCGTCGAGCCGCCAGTCGTTGACCGCAACGCCGTCGACCAGCACCGCTAGCGGCGCCTGCCCCGCGCCGTTGAGCCGCAGCGGCGCATCGTGCGCGCCGCGCCGCGTCACCTCGAGCCGCGCTTTCACGCGGGTCCGCTCGGGGTCGAGATCGAAATCGAGCGCGACCTCGGGCACCAGCCACTCGGGCGGGCTATAATCCTCGCGTCGGGTGACGTGAGGCTGGGCGAGGGCGGTCTGGGCGTCGATCATAAGGGAAATATAGCCGGCGCCCGCGCGGGTTCCATCGAAACCTTGCGCCCGTGGCAACGTGTGTTACGCCGACGGCACTCATGAAGACGCTTCTCCCGCCGGCCCGCGCGAGCCTGATCGCGCTCCTCGCCCTCTCCGCCCCGCTCGCCGCCCAAGACACCGCCCCCGATCCGGCGACGGTCAACGCCGCGATCAACGCGCCGCTGCCGGCCGATCAGGCGGCGATCAAGGCGCATGTCATGTTCCTCGCCTCGGACGCGATGAAGGGGCGCGAGGCGGGCAGCGGCGAATATGACATTGCCGCGCAATATGTCGCGTCGCGCTTCTACGCCGCCGGGTTACGCCCGGGGGGAGGCGCCGGGGGCTATCTGCAGGCGGTGCCTTTGGTGCGCTACCGCACCAGCGGGGAGAGCCGCGCCTCGCTTGGCGGCCGCACGCTCGTCGCCGGGACCGATTATGTCCCGTTGGCCGATCCGCGCCGCGCCAAGGTGTCGCTCGACGCGCCTTTGGTGTTCGCCGGCTATGGCGTGCCCGACGATCTTGCGCGGCTCGACGTCAAGGGCAAGATCGTCGCGTTGCTGCCGGGCGCGCCGCACGATCTCAATGCCGAGCAGCGCGCCTATCTCGGCAGCATCGATACCAAGGCCGAAGCGGCGGCGGCGCGCGGCGCGGTCGCCGTGATCCAGCTCGTCACGCCGGGGAGTGAGCGCACCACCCCCTTCGCCCGGGTCGCCGAGCGCAGCGCCCGCCCGCGGATGACCTGGGCCGAGGCCGACGGCAGCGGCCACGCCGACGCGCCGATCCCGGTCGTCGCGACGTTCAGCGAGGCCGGCGCCGCGAAATTGTTCGCGGGCACGCGCATTTCCTGGGCGGCGCTGGTCAAGGAAGCCAAGCGTCCGGTGCCGCGCTACGCCGCGCAGCCGCTCCCCGCACGGCTGACGATCGACACCGCGAGCGCCTTCGAGGCGGCGCGTTCGTCCAATGTCATCGGCGTGCTGCCCGGCAGCGACGCGGCGCTGGCGAAAGAGGTCGTCGTGCTCTCCGCGCATCTTGACCATATCGGGGTCACCGCGCCCGACGCGCGCGGCGATACGATCAACAATGGCGCGCTCGACGATGCGATCGGCATCGCCAGCCTGATCGAGGAGGCGAAGCGTTTCCACGAACGCGCGCCACGCCGCACCGTGATGTTCGTCGCCTTTACCGCCGAGGAGAAGGGACTGATCGGCAGCGACTATTTCACCGCGCATCTGCCCGCGACGGGCACAATCGTCGCCGACGTCAATCTCGATATGCCGATCCTCACCTATCGCTTCGAGGATATGGTCGCGTTCGGCGGCGATCGTTCGACGCTCGGCCCGGTGATCGGGCGTGCGCTGGCCGGGATCGGGGTGACGCTGTCGCCCGATCCGATGCCGGGCGAGGCGATCTTCGTGCGGTCGGACCATTTCAATTTCGTCCGCCGCGGCATTCCGGCGGTGTTCCTGTGGCCGGGGCCGAAGGGGCCGGGCAAGGCGGCGACCGACGACTTCATGAACAAGCATTATCACCGCCCGTCGGACGATCTGACCCAGCCGATCCTGTGGGATCAGGCGGTGCGCTTCGTCGACGCCAATTACCGCATCGCGCGCGAGATCGCCGACGCCGACACGCGCCCGCTGTGGAACCGGGGCGATTATTTCGCCGGGCTGTTCGACGGGCCGATGGCGCCATGAGATGACGCGGCTGTTCGTCTTCGGTCTCGGCTACGCCGCGCGCGCGATCACCGCGGCGAGCGGCGCGCCCACACTGGGGACGACACGCGACGGGCGCGACGGGACGATCCGCTTCGACGATGCGGATGCGGTGCGCGCCGGGATGGCGACGGCGACGCATGTGCTATCCTCCGTCCCGCCCGACGAGAGCGGTGCCGACCCGGTGCTGACGCGATATCGCGAGCTGCTCGGCGGGCGCTGGCTCGGCTATCTCTCCTCGACCGGGGTCTATGGCGACACCGGCGGCGCATGGGTCGACGAGACCGCGCCGGTCGGCGGCGGGCGGCGCGCGGCGCGCACAGGGGCGGATGCCGCGTGGCTGGCGATCGGCGCGCGGGTGTTCCGCCTCCCCGGTATCTACGGGCCGGGGCGGTCGCCGCTTGACCGGCTGCGTGCCGGCACGGCGCATCGCATCGTCCTGCCGGGGCAGGTGTTCAGCCGCGTGCATGTCGCCGATATCGCACGCGGGGTGATCGCGGGATTCGCGGCACCGGCGGGGGCGTATAATCTCGCCGACGATCTGCCGGCCGGGCAGGACGAGGTGCTGGCCTATGCCGCGGCGCTGATCGGCCTGCCGCCACCGCCGGTCGTGCCGCTCGACATCCTCGGCCCCGCCGCGCGCGGTTTCTATGCCGAGAACCGCCGCGTCGCCAACGGCAAGGCGAAGCGCGTGCTCGGCTGGGCGCCGCTCTACCCCGATTACCGCGTCGGCCTGCGCGCGGTGAGCGCGATGACCAGCCCGATCCCGGCGAGCACCCCGCCGCCGATCGCCAGCGTCGACCAGCGATAGCCCTCGAACACGGTCGACAGCAGCATCGCGATGACGGGCACGATCACGCTCGAATAGGCCGCCTTGGCCGGGCCGATCGCGCGGATCACGCGGAAATAGAGCGGGAAGCACAAGGCCGAGGCCGCGAGCCCAAGATAAAGCGTCCCCGCAACATAGCCCAGCCGCCATTCGAACACCGGCGGCCCCGTGGTGATCCACGCCCAGGCTGCGTCGAGCCCGGACCCGATCAGCATCGCCACCGCCAAGGTCGGCACCATCGGATAGCGCGTCGCGACCGAGGTCGCCTGCATCACATTGGCGGTCGAGGCGGAGAGGATCGCGCAGCAGGTAAGCGCGATCCCGATCAGCGCCGCGCCCGGGCCGTGCGGATCGCTGCGCGCTTCGTTGATGAACAGGAGCACCACCCCGGCCATCGCGATCCCCGAGCCGATCACGAGCTGCCGCCCGAGCTTCTGCCCGAGGAAGATGCGCGCGAACACGGCATTGGGCACCAGCAGCAGCGCGAACACCACCGCCACCAGCCCCGATGTGATATGCTGCTCGGCGCGATAGACGAAATTGAAGTTGAGCACGAATTGCGCGAGCCCCAGCGCCGCCGCGAAGGCCCAGCCGCGCGCGTCGAAGGTGAAACGCTCGCGCGTCGCCAGCCCCCAGACGAGCATCGCGACGCCCGCGACGAGGAAGCGATAGCTGACCGACCAGCTCGGCGGGACGACGCTCAGCTGATCGCGGATCACCAGCCAGGTCGATCCCCAGATCAAGGTGACGATCGCGAATGGGATGAGGACGGCGGCGCGGGTCGAATTGGGGCGGGTCGCGTCGCTCATCTGGTTGCTTTCATTGCGCCGGCGGGTGAGTCGCTCGTTCCCGTTCGGGCTGAGCTTGTCGAAGCCCTGCCCTTTCTTCCGAAGAAGTGCAGCCCGTCGACACGCTCGGGGCGAACGGTGGAGAAGCGATCCCCCTTCTTATACGGGCACGCTGTAACGGCCCGCGCGCCGCTGTCGATCCGAATCTGGCGCTCAAATCACAAGCTGGGCTGATTGATCAGAACCAGTCGCGCGGCGGCCCGTCGCCGGCGGGCGGCCCGCGCTCGTCGCGGCGCGGCGGCGGGGGCGGCGCGTCGGGGGACGGCGCTCGGTTGACCGACACCGCGCCGTCGGGCCCGACCTTGAGATCGATCCCCGCGCCCTGCAGCTGGCTGTGGATCTGTTCGGCGATCGGGCCGATCACATTCCCCGCCACGTCGCCGATCAGCGCCTCGGGATCGATCTCCTCGGGCTCGGGCACCTTGACCACCGGGGCGAGGTGAAGCGCGGAAACCATGAAGTTGCGCCAGATCTGCGCCGGCACCCCGCCGCCGTGGAGCCCCGGATTGGGGGTATTGTCGTCATTGCCGACCCACACCCCGACCACCAGATCGCCCGCGAAGCCGATGAACCACGCGTCGCGCCCGCTCTGCGACGTCCCGGTCTTGCCATAAGCCGGGACCGACAGCGCCGCCGCGCGGCCGGTGCCGCGGATCGACGCGCCGAGCAGTTCGAGCATCTCGTCGTGGATGTCCGACGGCATCGTCTTGGGGCCGCTGGTCAGCGCGGTGTACCACGGCTTGTCGCCCGTCGCGGGCAGCCCGCGCGCCTCGACCGGATAGCGCCCGTCGGCGACCCCGGCGAAGGCCGCGGTCATTTCGAGCAGCGACACTTCGGAGGTGCCGAGCGAGATGGTCGCCTCATTGGCGATCGGGGTGGAGATGCCGAGATCGCGCGCGGCGCGGATCACGTTCTTCACCCCCACTTCCTGCGTCAGCCGCGCCGCGACGACGTTCGACGAACGCTGGAAGGCGCGGCGCAGCGGAATCTTGCCGAGATAGCGATTGTCGTCGTTCTTGGGCTTCCACCCCGCGATCTCGACCGGCGAATCGTCGGCGATCGTCTCGGGCGTCAGCCCGGCGCGCATCGCGGCGAGATAGACGAACAATTTGAAGGTCGACCCCGGCTGGCGCCGCGCCTGGGTCGCGCGGTTGAACGGGCTTTTGGCATAATCGCGCCCGCCGACCATCGCGACGACCTCGCCGTTGCGCTTCATCGCCACCAGCGCGCCCTGCGCCTGCCGCAGCCCGGCCTGACGGATGACGCGTTCGGCGGTGCGCTGGAGATTGCGGTCGAGCGTGGTGCGGATCGTCGCCTCGTTGCGGATCTCGCCCGCCTGATCGCGCGCCTCGGGGAGCACCCAATCGGCGAAATAGGTGCCGGTGGGCAGCGCTTCGGGCTGTTTGGCGAGCACGCGCTGCGGCTGCACCTCGGCGGCCTGCGCCTTGGTGATGAACCCCGCCTCGGCCATCGCGCCGACGACCACCATCTCGCGCGCCTGCGCGCCTTCGAGATTGCCGGTCGGCGCGAGCCGCGACGGCGCCTTGACCAGCCCGGCGAGCATCGCCGCCTGCCCGATGTTGAGCTTGTCCGGCGCGCGCCCGAAATAATGTTTCGAGGCAGCGGTCAGCCCGTAGACATTGTCGCCGAAATAGACGTTCGAGAGATAGCGCGAGAGGATCTCGTCCTTGGTCAGCCACGCTTCGAGCCAGAAGGCGATCATCACCTCGCGCAGCTTGCGCCCCATCGTGCGATCCGCATCGAGAAAGGCATTCTTGGCGAGCTGCTGGGTGATCGTGCTGCCGCCCTGCCGCACCCCGCGCGATCCCATATTGGCCCAGGCGGCGCGCAGGATGCCGCGCGGATCGACCCCCCAATGCGAATAGAAGCGCCGGTCCTCGATCGCGATGAACGCCTCGCGCACATGCGGCGGCAGCTTGGCGGCATCGACCGGCGCGCCGATGATCGCCCCGCGCCGCGCGATCGGGGTGCCGTCCGCCGCGGTGAGCGTGATCGACGGCGGGGTCGGCGGCTTCAGTGATTGCGACAGCGGCGCGGTAAAGGCGAGCCAGCCGATCGCGATCACCAGCAACACGACCAACGCCGCCGCGCCGCGCACCACCCAGCGCCAGATGCGCTTGGCGCGATCCGCCGGGCGCATGCGCGGCGGCAGCGGCGCGGGATCGGGCACCGGATCGTGCCACGCATCGAAGGCGGGCAGCGGCTGACGCGATTCCGCCGGCGCGTGATTGTAGCGCAGACGGCCATTTTCGTGCGGATCGAGGTGCATAGGATCGTTCGGATGGTCGGCCATCAGCGTATTACTTCAATAAGACAGTCGCCGCAAGGGCCGGCCATGCGCTGGCATTTAGCGTGACGGGGGCGGAAGCGAAAGCGTGAAGCGGAATCCCCGCCCGTCACCCCGCCTCAAGACCGGGGTGACGGCCCGGCTGGACCCAGCCGTTCGCCCCATCAAATACCCTGTTCCGCTCGCCATAACTTATGTTATCTCACCCTCGATAGCGAGAGGATGAGGGCATGAGCGCTTTGGGCAATGACGCGGTGGCGGTGGAGACGCGCGGCAATGTGATGCTGATCACGATCAACCGCCCGGCGGCGCGCAACGCGGTCAACGCGCAGGTCCACGAAGGCGTCGGCGATGCGCTCGAAGCGGCCGACAAGGACCCCGAGATCCGCTGCGTCATCATCACCGGCGCGGGCGACAAGTCCTTCTGCGCGGGGGCCGATCTGGTCGCGCTCTCGCGCGGCGAAAGCCTGACCCCCGACGACAAGGCCAAACAGGCGTGGGGCTTCGCCGGCATCGCCAGCCACCCGATCTCCAAGCCGGTGATCGCCTGCGTCAACGGCACGGCGCTGGGCGGCGGGCTCGAGATCACATTGGCGTGCGATCTGGCGGTGGCGGTCGACAGCGCCTTGTTCGGGCTGCCCGAGCCCAAGCGCGGGCTGTTCGCGGCGGCGGGCGGGGTGTTCCGGCTGCCCGAGCAATTGCCGAAGAAGATCGCGATGGAGATGATCCTCACCGGCGATCCGATCACCGCCGAGCGCGCGCTCGCGCTCGGGCTGGTCAACGCGATCGCGCCGCGCGAACAGCTTCTCGACACCGCCTTCGCGCTCGCCGAACGGATCGCGGTCAACGCGCCGCTGTCGGTGCAGGCATCGAAGAGGATGGCGCAGGGCATCGTCGACGGCCATGTCGCGCGCGACGACGCCGCCTGGGCACAGAACCGCGCCGAGGCGAAGATCGTCTTCACCAGCGAGGATTCGCGCGAGGGGCCCAAGGCATTCGCCGAAAAGCGCGCGCCGGTGTGGAAGGCGCGCTGACCGTGGCCGCCGACGCCGAGCGCATCGCGGTGATCGTCGGGGTCGGGCAGGTCAACGACCGCCCGGCCGATCCGCTGCAGGGGCTCGATTCGCTCGGGCTGATGGTCGCCGCGCTGCAGGCAGCGGATCGCGATGCCGGGGGCGGTTGGCTCGGCGACGTCGAGTCGGTCGCGGTGGTGCAGCAGATCAGCTTCCGCCAGGATAATCCGCTGGCGCAAAAGGTCGCCGAGCGGATCGGATCGCGCGCGACGATCGTCCACGACACCGTCGGCCCCAATGGCGACAGCCCGATCCTGTTGCTCAACGAGGCGGCCAACCGCATCGCGCGCGGCGAGATCGGGATCGCCGCGGTGACCGGGGGCGAGGCACTGCGCACCGCCAGCCAGCGCGCCGCGCTCGCCGCCAGGACCGACGTGTCGGACCAGAATCCGATCCGCAATCTCGCCAAGGGCCGCGCGCCGGGATACCGCCAGATCCACGGGCTCACCGCGCCGGTCGACGTCTATCCGCTCTACGAAAACGCCGGGCGTGCCGCCTATGGACAGACGCTCGCCGAGGGGCAGGCCGAATCGGGCGAAATCTGGTCGCGGTTCAGCGCGATCGCCGCGGCGACCCCGGCGGCGTGGATCCACGCTCCGAAGACCGCCGCCGAGATCGTCACCCCGACCGCCGACAATCGCCCGATCGCTTTCCCTTACACCAAGCTGATGGTCGCCAATTCGAGCGTCAACCAGGGCGCCGGGTTCATCGTCACCAGCCTCGCCGAAGCGCGGCGGCGCGGGGTGCCCGAGGCGCGGATCATCTATGTCGGGCGCGGCGCCGCGGCGCATGAGGCGGACGATTTTCTGGCGCGCGACCGCTATGACAAATCGCCGAGCATGGAAATATGCCTCAACCGCGTCCTCGAATGGAACCAAGTGGGCGCCGACGACCTCGATCTCGCCGAACTCTATTCCTGCTTCCCCTGCGTCCCGAAAATGGCGCGCCGCGTGATCGGCTGGCCGCTCGACAGGCCCGCGACGGTGTTCGGCGGGCTCACCTTCGGCGGCGGCCCGATCGGCAATTATATGAGCCACGCGGTCGCCGAGATGGTCGACGCGCTGCGCGGCGGCGAGGGCCAGAAGGGGCTGCTGTTCGCCAATGGCGGCTATGCCACCCACAATCACGCGATCGTGCTCGCCACCGCGCCGCTCCCCGGTGCCGGCGAAGCGCATGATTTCGATTGTCAGGCGGAAGCCGATGCCGCGCGCGGCCGCGTTCCCGAGCTGATCAAGGACTATGCCGGCCCGGCCGAGATCGAAACCTATACCGTCTTCTACGCGCGCGACGGGCAACCCCGATCGGGTGTGATCGTCGCGCGGCTCCCCGACGGCAACCGCACCCTGGCGCATGTGCCCGGCGGCGATGCCGCGACGATCGCCTTCCTCACCGACGGTACCGCCGAACCGGTCGGCACGAAAGGCGAGGTGGTGGCGGGCGGCGAGATGATGGTCTGGCGGCGAAGCTAAGATCGCCTCCCCACCGCTCGCGCTGTGCGTATGACGCCCCGGCCTACCCCGCCGACAGGAAGACCACCCCGCCGATCAGCACGCCGCATCCCACCAGCCGCCACGGCCCGACCCTCTCGTGCAGGATCAGCATCCCCATCAGCGCGCCGACCATCATCGACATCTCGCGCATCGGCGCGACGAGGCTGAGCGGCGCGCCCGAGCCGAGCGCCGCGAGCACGAGGATATAGGACAAGGGCGACAGCAGCCCGACCCCGATCGCGAACCGCCAATAGCCGCGCATCGCCGCCAGCGCGCGGCGCGGATCGGCGATCACCAGCGGCGAGAGCAGAAAGAAGCGCAGCAGGTTCGAGAACCAGTCGAGCATCACCGGGACGATGCCGAGCGTCTTGACCGCATAAGCGTCGACCACCGTATAGGTTGCGATCAGCCCGCCGGTCGCGCTGCCCCAGCGCACCCCCGCCTGCCCGCCGGGCCGGCGAAAGGCGGAAAGATCGCCCTGCGTCGCGATTAGCCCGATCCCCGCCACGACGAGGATCAACCCGAGCACCCCCAACCCCGACGGCCGCTCGCCGAGGATCAGGAACGCGCCGATCGTCGACAGCATCGGCCCCGTCCCCCGCGCGACGGGATAGACCACCGAGAGATCGGCGACCTGATAGCCGCGCTGCAGGCACAGGCTGTAGCCGAGGTGGATCAGCGCGCTGAGCAGGACGAAGGCGGCGCCCACGCCGGTCCACGCCGTCCCGCGGCCCGCGATCACCAGATAGACCACCCACGGCGCATAAGCGACGCACGCGACCAGATTATAGGCGAAGACGAACACCGGGCCGACCGCCGCGGCGCGCTTGGCGAGCAGGTTCCACGTCGCATGGACGAGCGACGCGAGCACGACGAGCAGCAATGAGGCAAATGTCATCGAGACCTCCTGATTGGTCGATCTCGACGTCTCCGCCTCTGGGCTTTTATCCCTCGGGTGCAGCCGCGGAGCACCCGCGGTTTCTGCAACGCTCGGTCCAGCGGCGGCAAAGCGCCCGGAACCCTAGTTGCCATTCGGTCGATGAGCGGCCCCTAGCCGATCCGTGCGATCGCGATCAAGCGCGGTGCTATCCACCACCCCGGCGCAGGCCGGGGTCCAGTTACGACCGCTCCGATGCTGGACCCCGGCCTACGCCGGGTCGCAGCGAGCCATAGGCAGCGTGACCGTCGCTTCAAATTTCCTAATCCCATGCCGCGCCACGCTATCAGCGGTGGCATTCGCCGCATCACGCGTCTAAAGGCGCGGGCATCCGTCCACGCCTTTATGGAAAGCGCCCCCGATGCGCATCGCTATCGCGTCCGATCACGCCGCCGTCGAGCTCAAGTCCATGCTCGCCGACTGGCTGCGCGAGGCCGGGCATGACGTGCTCGATCTCGGCACCAACGGCAGCGCGAGCGTCGACTATCCCGATTTCGGCCATGCGGTGGGCGCGGCGCTGGCCGACGGCCGCGTCGAGCGCGGCGTGGTATTGTGCGGCTCCGGGGTCGGCATCTCGATCGCGGCGAACCGCAACCCGGCATGCCGCTGCGCGCTGGTCAGCGAGCCGCTCTCCGCGCGTCTCGCGCGCCAGCATAACGACGCCAATGCGATCGCGATGGGCGCGCGGCTGATCGGCCCGGAAATGGCCAAGGCCTGCCTCGAGGCGTTCCTCTCGACCGATTTCGAGGGCGGCCGCCACCAGCACCGCATCGACAAGCTTTCCGTCCGCCTCACGGCTGCATAACCAAGGAGTCTCGCGATGAGCACGAACCCCGCCAATCTCAATGATGTGCAGCCGGACGGCTTCTTCACCCGCGGCCTTGCCGACGCCGATCCGGCGGTGTTCAAGGGCGTCGCCCACGAGCTGGAGCGCGAGCAGACCCAGATCGAGCTGATCGCCTCCGAGAATATCGTCTCCAAGGCGGTGCTCGAAGCGCAGGGCAGCGTCTTCACCAACAAATATGCCGAGGGTTATCCCGGCAAGCGCTACTATCAGGGCTGCCACCCGTCGGACGAGGTCGAGCAGCTCGCGATCGACCGCGCCAAGGCGCTGTTCGGCTGCAACTTCGCCAACGTCCAGCCGCATTCGGGCGCGCAGGCCAATGGCGCGGTGATGCTGGCGCTGACCAAGCCCGGCGACACGATCATGGGGCTGAGCCTCGATGCCGGCGGCCATTTGACCCACGGCGCCAAGGCGGCGATGTCGGGCAAATGGTTCAACGCGGTGCAATATGGCGTGACGCCGGACACGCATCTGATCGATTACGATCAGGTCGAGGCGCTCGCGCTCGAACATAAGCCGACGCTGATCATCACCGGCGGCTCGGCCTATCCGCGCGTGATCGATTTCGCCCGCTTCCGCGCGATCGCCGACAAGGTCGGCGCCAAGTTCATGGTCGATATGGCGCATTTCGCGGGGATCGTCGCGGGCGGGCTGCATCCCTCGCCGTTCGAGCATGCCGATGTCGTCACCACCACCACCCACAAGACGCTGCGCGGCCCGCGCGGCGGGATGGTGATGACCAATGACGAGGCGATCGCCAAGAAGATCAACTCGGCGGTGTTCCCGGGGCTGCAGGGCGGCCCGCTGATGCACGTCATCGCCGCCAAGGCGGTGGCGTTCGGCGAGGCGCTGCGCCCCGACTATAAGAGCTATATCGCCGCGGTGGTGGAAAACGCCAAGGTGCTGGCCGCGACGCTCAAGGAGCGCGGCTGCAACCTCGTCTCGGGCGGCACCGACACGCATCTCGCGCTGGTCGACCTGACCCCGCTCGGGGTGACCGGCAAGGACGCCGACGAGGCGCTCGAGCGCGCCGGGATCACCTGCAACAAGAACGGCATCCCCAACGATCCGCTCCCCCCGATGAAGACCAGCGGGATCCGCGTCGGCTCCCCCGCGGGCACCACGCGCGGCTTCGGCGCCGCCGAATTCCGCGAGATCGGCAATATGGTTGCGGACGTACTGGACGGCCTCGCCAAGAACGGCGAAGCTGGCGATGCGCAGGTCGAGGCGCATGTTCGGGAACGAGTACGCGCCTTGTGCGCTCGTTTCCCGATCTATCAGTGAGGGCGTAAAGATGTCGAAGATCGACGAAGTGCAGGAAACCGTCCGCAACACCCCCGGCCTCGGCCGGAAAATGGCGAAATACGGCGCGATCGGCGCGGTATTGGCGATCCCCTTGCCCTTCGTCGGCCCGGTCATCGGCGCGGTGGTCGGCGCCGGCGTCGCCTACGCGCGCCGCGATAAGAACTGAGCTATGCCTCTCCCATCCTCCGTTCGGGCTGAGCTTGTCGAAGCCCTGCACTTTCTTCCGATGAAGAAGGGCAGCCCTTCGACAGGCTCAGGGCGAACGGGAGAGGGTGCTGCTTCTTCCTTCGAGGGCGCGAACTGAATGCGCTGCCCGTTCTGCGGCCATGATGCGAGCCAGGTAAAGGATAGCCGCCCGACCGACGACGGCGCGGCGATCCGTCGGCGTCGCCAGTGCGAGGGGTGCGCGGCGCGCTTCACCACCTTCGAGCGGATCCAGCTGCGCGAATTGGTGGTGGTCAAGAGCAACGACCGCCGCGAACCGTTCGACCGCGAGAAGCTGATCCGCTCGATCGGCATCGCCGCGCGCAAGCGCCAGCTCGACGGGATCGCGATCGAGCGGCTCGTCTCGGGCATCCAGCGCCAGCTCGAAACCTCGGGCGAAGGCGAAGTGACCTCGAAGCGGATCGGCGAAATGGTGATGGACGGGCTCAAGGGGCTCGATTCGGTCGCCTATATCCGCTTTGCCTCGGTCTATCGCGATTTCAACGAGGCGAAGGATTTCGAGGAATTCGCCGGCACGGTCGAGGAAGCCGGCCGCGGATGAGCGCTGCGCCGCCCCCCGTCATCGTCCTCGTCCGCCCGCAACTCGCCGAAAATATCGGCAAGGCGGCGCGCGCGATGCTCAATTTCGGGCTGACCGAGATGCGGCTCGTCACCCCGCGCGACGGCTGGCCCAATCCGCTCGCCGGCCCGGCGGCGTCGGGCGCCGATCTGGTGCTCGAGGGCGCGCGGGTGTTCGAGAGCGTCGCCGAGGCGGTGGCCGATTGCGCGCATGTCTATGCGACGACGGTGCGCAAGCGCGGGGTGACCAAGCCGGTGGTGACCCCCGAGGCCGCCGCGCGCGAGATGCGCGGCGCGGCCGAGCGCTCGGCGATCCTTTTCGGCCCCGAGCGGTCGGGGCTCGAAACCGACGATGTCGCGCTGGCGCGCACGATCCTAACCGTGCCGATCAACCCCGAATTCGGCAGCCTCAACCTGGCGCAGGCGGTGATCCTCGTCGCTTACGAATGGTCGAAGGGCGAGACGCTGGCGAGCCCGCCCGAAACCGATCTCGCCCCGCCCGCGCCGCAGGCCGAGCTGGAAGGGATGATCGGCCAGCTCGACCAGATGCTCGAACAGGCCAATTTCTTCTTCCCGCCCGATCGCACCCCCGCGACCAAACGCACCCTGCGCACCTTGCTGACCAAACCCGGCTGGTCGAGCCAGGAGGTGCGCACGTTGCGCGGGGTGCTCTCGGCGCTGGCGGGGGCGAAGGCGAAGCGGCGGTAACCTCCGTTCGTTGCTGATTCGGGATCACCTCGCCCCGTTCGCCCGAACGGAGAGAGATCGCGCTCTGCCTTCTAAATCTGATCCCTGAGCGTCAGCGCCACCGCGCGCGTCTCCCCGCCGCGGCGCACCTGCAGCGCGATCGTCGACCCCGCCGGTCGCGAGCGGAACAGGCGGCGCGCATCGGCAAGCTGCTCCGCCACGACCGGCGTGCCGTCGATCGCAACGATCACATCGCCCACCGCGAGGCCCGCCGCGGCGCCCGCACTGTCCTTCGCCACATCGGTCACTTCATAGCCGCCGTTCTTGGCGTTGATCCACAGCCCCGAGCGATCGAACGTGCCGACATCCTCGGGCTCGGGCACGATCCGCTTCAGGTACATGATCTGATTGGTATAATCGAAGGTCACCACGAAGCGCTTGAGCAGCCCGCTGCCGATATTGCCGTCATAGGCCGGGTCGCTGATCGACCCGCCCTTCGCCTCCGACAGCCCGGCGGCGATATTGCTCACCGGCACCTCGCCCAATTTGAGCGCCGGCAGCCGCACGACATAGCTGCGCGCTGGCCCGCCGACGCCCCAGCCGGTCACCGCGCTGGTGCCCTTGGCGAATTTGGCGCGCAGATCGTTGGCTTTCACGAACGGGCTGGTGAAATCGATCTCCGAGCGTGAACCGGTATCGATATCGAACCGCGCGGGCATCCCCATCACCGATCCGCTGACGAAGGGCAGATGATCGTAGAACACGAACGGCACCGCGCTGCCCAGCGCCGCGCTCGCCCTGAAATCCGCCGGCCGGGTGAAGCTCAGCGTCTTGCCGCCGTAATCGATCGTCGTCACCAGCCGGCGGAACAGCTCGAACCCGACCATCCCGTCGACCGCGATCCCCTCGATCGACGGATCGTAGATATTGGTCGCGAAGCCGGTCTGGTCCTTCAGCCGCACGTCGCCGATCGCGATCTCGTCGAGATGGACGAAGCCGGTCGTCTCATGGCCCTCGCCCGCGCCGCTGGTCACCGCCGCGCCGACCGCCTGCAGCCCCACTTCCCTGACCAATTTGGGCGAGAGCAAGGTATGCCCGCCGGTATCGACGATGAACGTATACGGCCCTTTGCCGTTGACCATCGCCTCGACGTAGATGTGGTTGTTGAGGAAGCGGAACGGCACGCTGGCATGCGACGCGCCGCCGACGATCTCCGCCCCGGTCAGCGCCACCTTGGGCATCGCATAGGCGCCGAGCGGGCGCCTCCCGCCGAAGGTCGCGCTCTGCAGCAGCGAGGTCGACAGCGATTCCGGCCCCAGCCCCTGATCGGTCACCATTTTGTGCGCCAGCATCGCGCCGCTTTCGGGGCGATAGTCCGAATAATTTTCGGTGACGTGGAAGAATTGCCGCATCTCCGCGATGCGCGTCAGGAAATGCGTCTCGGCGTCGAACCACGCATCGAAGCGATGCCCCTGTTTGAGCGTGACGACGAGATGATCCTGCGCGCGTCCGTCGATCGTGTCGCGTCCGGCCGAGGTGATTTTCGCGCCGCCGCGATCGGCGCGCCACCACAGATTGGCGTTGCGATAGGCGGCGCTGGCCGCGGTGAGCGGGCGGTCACCGCCGAGCTGCGGCGTATAGGCGAGCGAGATATCCTGCTGCCACGGCGTCTTTCCGTCGAAGCCGTCGCTGCTGCGGATCCCCTGCGCCTCCTGTTCCTCGGCATAAGCGCCGGTGGCGACGTCGTAGCGGAGGGTGAGCGGCCCGGTCAGCCCGGAAGCGGTGTTGGTATAGCGCAATTCCACCGCCCCCACCGCGGGCATCTTCACCGCGGCGCGGTTGGCGGCGAGCACCGCATCGACCGTCGTCGCCGGCTCGGCATGGGCGCTCGCGGCGAGCGAAAAGGTAAGCACGGCGGCGGCAAACGGCCTCATCACGACCCTCATATTGCGAAATTCGAGCGGGTTGCTTAGCCCTTGCCGGATGGGCGGTCTTGAATGCACTTCACATTGGGGCATCCGGTCCGCCGATCCCGGCCGTACCCGCCACGGCCCGCGCGAGGACCTGCCCCGCCACCCGCACGATCATGCCTTCGCGGCGGTGGTGCTGTCGGGCGGCTATGTCGAGGCGGGCGATACCGGCCGGCACGCGGTGGAGGCGGGCGACGTCCTGCTCCACCGTGCATGGGAAAGCCATCTCGACCGTTTCGACGCGCGCGGCGCGGAGGTGCTCGTCCTGCCGATCGCCGATCGCGATACCACGCCGCTGATCGGGCGCGTCGCCGACCCCGATACGATCGCGCGGCTCGCCGAACGCGACCGCACCGGGGCGGCCCGGCGACTGCTCGCCGAACTGGCCCCGCGACCGGCACCCCCCGCCGACTGGCCCGACATGCTGGCGCAGGCGTTGCGTGACGATCCCGATCTGTCGCTCGCCTTGTGGGCGGATCGCCTCGGGCTGCACCCGGGGAGCATCAGCCGCGGGTTCCGCCAGGTGTTCGGGGTGACCCCGGTCGCCTTCCGGCTGGTCCAGCGCACGCGGCAGGCGCTCGGTGCGTTGCAGATATCCGCCGCCCCGCTGAGCGCGATCGCTTATGATTGCGGTTTCGCCGACCAGGCGCATATGAGCCGCGCGGTCCGCGGGCTGACCAACGCAACCCCGACGGCGTTGCGCCGCGCGGCGGGAATGGCGTCGTAACGCGCGTTTAACAACAGGATCACTTTGGTCTAGGCTCGCGCTTCGATGGTATTGTAGCGTCCTCGTTCGTCAGCGTTTGTCTCTCTCGAAGGGCGCCCTGATGTACAAGATAATCCACTGCATCGCGCTCGCCGGCCTCGGCATCGCCGCGTCGAGCTTCGCGCCGCCCGGCCAGCCCGTTTCACCCACCGCGCTGGACATGCTCGATCCGACGCGGCTGGCGGCCTCGCTCTGCGGCGGAAAGGGCGGCGCGGCGGCGCTGACCCGCTCGCTGACCTTGGCGGCCGCGGTCGCCGGGCCGGCCGGCACCGCGTCGCGCCCGATCCCGCTCTACCCCGATCTCACCACGCAGCTGCCGATCACGACGGCCAGCGCAGCGGCGCGACGCTATTTCGGGCAGGGGCTGGTGCTCGCCTATGGCTTCAACCACGCCGGCGCGGTGCGCTCGTTCCGCGTCGCGCAGCGGCTCGACCCCGATTGCGCGATGTGCTGGTGGGGCGAGGCGCTCGCGCTCGGCCCGAACATCAACGCGCCGATGGACGATCGCGACCGCGACGCGGCGCTTGCCGCGATCGATCGCGCGCTGGCGTTGCGCGCGCGCGCCACCCCGCTCGAACAAGCGCTGATCGAGGCGATATCGCGCCGCTATGCGCGCGATGCGCGGGCCGATCGCGCGGCGCTCGACGCGGCCTATGCCGATGCGATGCTCGACGCGGCACGCCGCTTCCCCGCCGACGACGATATCGCGGTGCTCGCCGCCGAGGCGGTGATGGACACGACGCCGTGGAACTATTGGCAGGCCGACAAGCGCACCCCGGTGGGGCGCAGCGGCGACGCGGCGCGGCTGCTCGAAACGGTGATCGCGCGCAACCTCGATCACCTCCAGGCCGCGCACCTTTACATCCACCTGATGGAAAACAGCGCCGATCCGCACCGCGCCGAGGCCGCGGCCGACCGGCTGGCGCGGGCGCAGGCGCCGAGCGCGGGGCATCTCGTCCATATGCCGGGGCATATCTATCAGCTCGTCGGGCGCTATCGCGATGCGATCCGCGTCAACATCGCCGCCGCGCGATCGGACGAGGCGTTCATCCGCGACACCGGCGATCGCAGCCTCTTCCGCTACGGCTATTATCCGCACAATGTGCATTTCATCGTCACCTCGGCGCAGCTCGCGGGGGATATGCCGACCGCGCTGGCCGAGGCGCGGCGGCTGCGGACGATCCTCGATCCGGCGACCTCCGCGCGCATCGCGTGGATCCAGGCGATCGACGCGGCGCCCTATCTCGCGATGGCGCAATTCGCTGAGCCGCGCGCGATCCTCGCCATGCCCGCCCCCGACGCGCGGCTGCCCTATGCCGCGGCGATGCGGCGCTATGCGCGCGCCGTGGCGCGGGCGCGGCAGCGCGACGCACGAGGGACCGAGACCGAACTTGCGGCTTTGGCGAAGCTGAGAAGATCGGATGCGTTCGCCGGGATGATCGCGCAGGGCGTCCCCGCCCCCGATCTGCTGGCGCTCGCCGAGGCGGTGGCGCGCGGGCGACTGGCTTATGCGCAGAAACATTATGATGCCGCGGCCGGCTTTTACCGGCAGGCGATCGCGATCGAGGCGCGGATTCCGTATCAGGAGCCGGCCTATTGGTATTATCCGGTCAATCAGTCGCTCGGCGCGGCGCTCTATCAGGCGCGGCGCTATGACGAGGCGGCGCAGGCGTTTCGCGCCGCGCTGGCGCAGACCCCCGGCAACGGCTGGGCGCTCTACGGCCTCGCCGAAAGCGAAAGCGCGCGCGGACACGGGCTCGAAGCGACGGCGGCGGGGCGCGCGCTGCAACGCGCGTGGGTGGGCGACCGGCGCTGGCTGAGAATGGATCGTCTGTAGCGCGGACGAAATCGCCTTCAGCGGATCGTCGGAAAACTGGCGGAACGGGCTATGGTGCCCAGGGGCGGGATCGAACCACCGACACTGCGATTTTCAGTCGCATGCTCTACCAACTGAGCTACCTGGGCATACCAGCGAACCGCCGGAGCCGCGCTCTCTAGTCGGCGTCTCGACCGCTGTCCAGCCCATTTGGATCGACCGGCTGCCCGGGCAAACGATATCCTTCGCCGAGCCATTGCAACAGGTCGCGATCCTTGCAGCCGCGGCTGCAGAACGGCGCATGTTCGCGCACCGTGGGACGTCGGCAGATCGGGCAGGTCACGGTCTTCATCCGTCCAATATAGGGGTTCGCCCCGTCCGGCGCACCAGTTCGGCGAGCCAGTCGGGGCGGGCGTCGATTCGCGCCGCCACCGCGGGGGGCAGGCGATAGCGATTGGGCGCGCCGGGCGGGGTGCGCTCGATCTCGCGCAGCGCGGCGCGCGCCGCCGCGCCGACCGGATCGGCGCGCAGCAATTCGGGCAGCGACGCGCGCGGGCGCGGGCGGACGATCTGCAGGAAGCCGAAGCCGTTCATCGCGGTGCGCTCGAACGGTTGCGGCAGCGTCGCATCGATCACCGCCGCGACGCGCTGGCGCGCCTCCTTGCCCTGGATCGTCGGGAAATCGACCCCGATCGACCCGCCGATATCGTGCCGCACGATCGCCGCCGTCACCGCCGTCGCCGCGCGATCGGCCAGCGCATCGAGCGCGCCGCCGCCATCGACATCGAACAGCGTCATCGCCGGGGTCGGGGTGAGGCGCAGCATCCCGCCGGGGAAGGCGATATCGCCGCTCACCGCCTCGTCGAGCAATTCGGACCAGCCCGCCGCCTCCAGCGCGTCCGGCTCATGCGCGCGCAGCACCCGCACCGGGCCGTCCAGCGTCTCGCGCAGGCTGGGCGCGGGGCGTGGTGCCTCATCGGTGGCGGCGACGCGCGGCGGCTTGACGCGCCCCGGCTCGGGCAACGCCTCGCGCACCACCACCACGTTGAGCCGCGCGCCGAGCGTCAGCCCCGGCGGGGTGCGCGCGATCGTCGCGACCGTGCCGTCGGAGAGCCGGACCACGCCGGGTTCGGTCAGTTGTGCGCTATGGACCGCGCCGAGCCGCGCCCCGGCATCGTCGCGCACGATCCGTGCGGCGATGATCCGGCCGTCGGCGATCAGCGCGGCGCGCGTCTCGCCGATGCCGTCCTCATAGAGCCATTCAGCCAAGGATCACGCCGGCCGCGCGCAGCAGCGCGCCGGTCTCGTAGAGCGGCAGCCCGACCACCCCCGAATGCGATCCGGCGAGCCGGCGCACCCAGGTCTCGGCGCGGCCCTGGATGGCATAGCCGCCCGCCTTGCCCTCGCCCTCGCCGCTCGCGACATAATCATCGATCTCCGCCAGGGAGAGCGGCTTGAAGGTGACGATCGTGTCGGACAGCCGCTCGCGCAGCCGTCCCTCGGCGTCGATCACCGCCACCGCCGACAGGCAATGATGCCGCCGCCCGGCGAGCAGCCCGAGCATCATCCGCAGATCGGCCTCGTCTTCGGGCTTGCCGAGAATCCGCCGCCCGACCGCGATCGTCGTATCGGCGGCGAGAATCACCTCGCCCGGCGCGCGTTCCACCGCAGCCGCCTTGGCGGCGGCGACGCGGCGCACATAATCGCGCGGGCGTTCGTTCCTGAGCGGGGTCTCGTCGATATCGGGCGCGACGATCCGCGCCGGGGCCACGCCGATGCGCGCCAGCAGATCGCGCCGCCGCGGCGACGCTGATGCAAGGACGAGAGCCGGGCCGGCAGCCACGGACACGCGATCCGGCTGTTATTGCGGGCCGGGGCCGCCCCGGCCGGGCATGAAGCGGTAGGTGATCCGCCCCTTGGTCAGGTCGTACGGGGTCAGCTCGACCAGCACCTCGTCGCCGACCAGAACGCGGATGCGGTTCTTGCGCATCTTGCCGGCGGTATGGCCGAGGATTTCGTGATCGTTCTCAAGCCGGACGCGGAACATCGCGTTGGGCAGCAGCTCGACCACCTGGCCGCGCATCTCGAGGAGTTCTTCTTTCGCCAAACAATTGTCTTTCTGGATTTGAGGGCGCGCGCGCCCTTAGCCGAACAGCGCGACTTTGGGAAGTATCGCCGCTTCGACCCGGCATCTGCCGGCGCTTCGCCTACGCCGGATTATGGCGATCGAGGAAGGCTTTCATCCGCTTGAGGAAATCGAGCCGGTCGGCGGCGCGGCTGAAATGGTGATCGCCAAGCGGCTGTTCAACATATTCATACGGCTTACCCGCCTGTTTCAACGCATCGGCCATCTGCCGCGATTGCTTCACCGGCACGCGCATGTCGGCCTTGCCGTGGACGATCAGGATCGGGACGGAAAATTGCTCGGCGCCGAAGCGCGGCGACACCGCCTTGAAATCGGGAGTCCGCGCGCGCCAGTAATCGCCGAGCGCGCGGCCGTTGAGGAATTGCGCGTCATAGGATCGCATCCCGGCGAGATCGGACACGCCGGCATAGGAAACCGCGCAGCGATACAGCGCGCCGTCGCGCTGCGCCGCGCGCATCGCGGCATAGCCGCCGTAAGAGGCGCCGATCATGCACACTCGTTTGGGATCGACGATCCCCTCCTTCGCGGCCCAGGCGAGCGCGTCGTTGAGGTCGTCCTGCATCTTGAGCCCCCATTCGCCGCGTCCCATCCGGGCGAAGGCGGTGCCATAGCCGGCCGAACCGCGATAATTGGGCTGGATGACGACATAGCCGATTTCGGCGAGATATTGCGCCCACCAGTCCCACCCTTCGGAATCGCGCGCGAGCGGGCCGCCGTGCGGCATGATGACCGCCGGCAGGTTGCGCGCGCTGAGGCGGTGGCGCGGCATGGTGAGCAGCGCCTCGATCTGGGTCCCGTCGCGCGCGGCATAGCGCACCGTCTTGACCGGCGAGAGCAACCGCCCCTGCAGCGTCTGGCTGTTCCACGCCAGCCGCTTCATGCGATCGGCGTTGGTATCCCAGAAATACAGCATCCCCGCTTCCGACGGGCTGCCGATATCGATGAGAAAGCGCGTGCGATCGGCGTTCCACGAGATGATCTGCGCGCGGCGCGTGCCGACCGCCTTGTCGGCGACGTCCTGAAACTCCTTGAGCGCGGGATCGAGCCAGGCGGTGCGGCTGTATTTGTCGGTGAGCGTGACCCCGGCGAGGCCGTCATGCTCGTGGTTGGAGACCACGCCGTCGACATCATAGCCCGGCGCGGCATAGAGTTTCCGCCCGAGCTTGAGATCGGGCAGCGACACTTCATAGACCGCGTCATACCCGTCCGAATCGTCGATCGCGATCGCATTGCCGTCGGGGGTGAAGATCTGCGGGAGCGGGATGTTGTGCTCGTCGTCGCGGCGCTGCACCGCGATCGTGCGGAACAAGGTTTCGTCCGCGCCGCGATACAATAATTGCCCGCGGCGGCGATCGTCGTCGTAGCGATAGCCCATCCGCACCCGGCCGCTGCCGTCGGCATACCAGTCGAACACATTGGTGCTGCCATTGACGACGCGGCGCGTTTTCCCGGTCGACAGATCGGCCTCGACCACCTCGGGATAGACCTGATCGATGCTCTGCACCCCGGTCTGCCGCGACAGGAGGACGCGCGGCGAGCCGTCGCGCGCGCTCCACAGCACATCGTCGGCGCGGATGCCGGAATGCTCCCAGTCGATGCGGTTCGCCTTGGTCAGCGCGGCATTCACCCCGATCAGCCGCGTAACGTAGATGTCATAGCCTTCGAACTTGTCCTGCGCGCCGACGCCGACCGCGAGCCAGCCCGTCCCGACCCAGCGCCACCAATTGACGTCGATCTTGTCGGACAAGGCCATCGCGGTCGGTTTCTCGTCGCCGATGAACACCGGCATGACCACCAGTTGCTGGACGCCGTTGATCGCCACCTTCGCCGCGATGTGCGTGCCGTCGGGCGACAATTTGGGCGATTCCATGAACGGCAGTTCGGCAAAGGCCTCGACCGGCACCGGCGCATCGGGATTGGCCGCCGGCGCGGGCGCCTGTTGCGCCGCCGCGCCGGCCGACATCGCCAGCGCGAGCCACATCATCTGTCGCATGTTCATTTCACCCCCGGTTTCCGCCAGCTTCCACACGGCAACCGGCTTGCGCAAGGGGCAAAAAAAGGCCGGCCCGACTGCCCGGACCGGCCTTTAACCGTTCAACCGATCAGGATCAGCCCGCGACGTGCCCCGCCAGCGCCGCGAGCAGCAGCAGCGCGACGATATTGGTGATCTTGATCATCGGATTGACCGCCGGCCCGGCGGTGTCCTTATACGGATCGCCCACGGTGTCGCCGGTCACGGCGGCCTTGTGCGCCTCCGAACCCTTGCCGCCGTAATGGCCGTCCTCGATATATTTCTTGGCGTTGTCCCACGCGCCGCCGCCGCTGGTCATCGACAGCGCGACAAACAGCCCGGAGACGATCACCCCGAGCAGCATCGCCCCCAGCGCGGCAAAGCCCGCCGCCTGGTTCTCGACCCCCGAGACGATGAAATAGACGAGGATCGGCGAGAGCACCGGCAACAGCGAGGGGATGATCATCTCGCGGATCGCCGCGCGGGTGACGAGATCGACGGTGCGGCCGTAATTGGGCCGGCTCGTCCCCTCCATGATCCCCGGGTTGTTGCGGAACTGCTCGCGCACTTCCTCCACCACGCTCCCCGCCGCGCGGCCCACCGCGGTCATCCCGAACGCGCCGAACAGATAGGGGAGCAGCGCCCCGAGCAGCAGCCCGACGATCACATAGGGATTGGAGAGGCTGAAATCGACCTGCGTATCCGGGAAATAGGTCTGCAGATCGGTGGTATAGGCGCCGAACAGCACGAGCGCGGCAAGCCCCGCCGAGCCGATCGCATAGCCCTTGGTCACCGCCTTGGTGGTATTGCCCACCGCGTCGAGCGCGTCGGTCTTGTGGCGCACGTCGTCGGGCAGCCCGGCCATTTCGGCGATGCCGCCGGCATTGTCGGTGACCGGCCCGTAAGCGTCGAGCGCCACCACCATCCCCGCCAGCGCGAGCATCGAGGTCGCGCCGAAGGCGATGCCGATGATCCCGGCGAGCTTGTACGCCGCGATCACCGCGATCACGATCACCAGGGTCGGCAGCGCGGTCGCCTCGAGGCTGACCGCCAGGCCCTGGATCACATTGGTGCCGTGCCCCGTCTCCGAGGCGCGCGCGATCGATTTCACCGGGCGATAATTGGTCCCGGTATAATATTCGGTTATCCACACGATCAGCGCGGTGACCACCAGCCCGATCATCATGCACCAGAAGAGGTCCATGCCGGTGAACGCCACCCCGGTCACCGCCGGTGCCGCCGCGGCCGCATCGGTGAGATCGCCGCCGAGCGCGTCGCTCGCCTGATCGAGGAACCCCGGCGCGCCGATCGGCACGTTGAGATCGCCCAGGGTCATCTTGGTCGCGAGGTAGATCGCCGGGACCGAGAGCAATGCCGAGGTGCCGAAGCCCTTGTAGAGCGCGCCCATGATCGAGCCGCTCCCGCCGAGCCGCACCATATAGGTGCCGATCACCGAGGTGATGATGCACACCCCGCCGACGATCAGCGGCAGCGACATCAATTTCATCAGCTCGCCCGCATCGGCGCGGATGAGCAGGGCGATCGACACCATCGTCACGCCCAGCGTCACGACATAGGTTTCGAACAGGTCGGCGGCCATGCCCGCGCAATCGCCGACATTGTCGCCGACATTGTCGGCGATCACCGCCGGGTTGCGGGGATCGTCCTCGGGGATGCCCGCCTCGACCTTGCCGACGAGATCGGCGCCGACGTCGGCCGCCTTGGTGAAGATGCCGCCGCCGAGACGCGCGAAGATCGAGATCAGCGACGCGCCGAACGCCAGCGCGGTGAGCGCCTCGACGATCACCCGGTCATTGGGGGCATGCCCGCCCGGCCCGGTGAGATACCAGAAGAAGCCCGAGATCGCGAGCAGCCCCAGCCCGGCGACCAGCATCCCGGTCACCGCGCCCGAACGGAACGCCATCGTCAGCCCGCCCTGCAACGATCCGCGCGCCGCCTCCGCGGTGCGGACGTTGGCGCGCACCGAGATGCTCATGCCCACGAACCCGGCGACGCCGGAGAGGATCGCCCCGATCACGAAGCCGATCGTCGAGGTGAGCCCGAGCGTCACCGCGAGGATGATCGCGACGATCACCCCGACGATCGCGATCGTGGTATATTGCCGAGAGAGATAAGCCTTCGCGCCCTCCTGAATGGCGGCCGCGATATCCTGCATCTTTTCATTGCCCGCCGAGGCGCGGAGCACCTGTTGGCTTGTGACGATGCCATAGACCACGGCCAATAGGCCGCAGAGGATGGCGATAGTGACCGTCGTCATCGCATTCCTTCCCCTAGTCTGTTCTCCCCGCGCCCAAGAGCTTTTGCCCCTTGTGGCGGACACGGACGGGTGAAGGCGTATAGAGCGCCCGGCGTGGGCGCAAGCCGGGGCGGCGTTTGGGGAAGCCGTTGCTTACCTTACGATGTGTCCCCGCGAAGATGAAGCGCATCGACGGAGCGACATTCCGCCCGTCGCCCCAGCCTTGAGCCGGGGTAACGGCGCGGGTGCGGTTTTCTCGGGCCGCCTACGCGCGGTGCTCGAACCCGAGCCGCAACGGCAGCGGCACCGCGTTCCCGTGCTCGGTCAGCGATAACCCTTTGCCGGCCAGGAATTTTCCCACGCGCGTCGCCGGCACCGGGATCGGCGCGTCGGGCGCGGCGGCGAACAGCAATTCGTAATCGTCCCCCGCGGTCGCCGCCGCCAGCGCGTCACCGCCGAACGCGCGATAATCGGCCGAGAGCGGCACCAGCGCGAGATCGATCGCCACCGCGCAGCCGCTCGCTGCCGCCATCCGCCACGCGTCGATCAGCAGCCCGTCGGACACGTCCATCATCGCATGAACCTGCGGCGCGAGCAGCCGCCCCTCGGCGACGCGCGGGATCGGCCGGCGATAGGCCGCGAGCAACGTCGCCGGCCCCGCCGCGCCGCGCGCGATCGCCAGCCCGGCGCCGGCATCGCCGATCGTCCCGGTCACCCACAGATCGTCGCCGGGCACCGCCCCGCTGCGCGCCGGCGCCATCGCATCGGCGCCGATCGCGGTGAGCGTCAACACGCGCGGCGCCCCCGCCGGCAGCGACACCGTATCCCCGCCGAGCAATGCGCAATCGAACGCCGCCAGCGCCGCCGCCAGCCCGGCGAGGAACGCCCGATCCCATTCGTCCGCGCCGAGCGGATAATTGAGCAGCACACCCTCGGGCCGCGCGCCCTTCGCCGCAAGATCGGAAAGGTTGGTCGCCACCAGCTTCCACGCCACGTCGTCGGGCGGGTCTCCGGCAAGGAAATGCACCCCTTCGACCAGGGTGTCGGTGGTGAGGATATGCTCGCCGAGCCGCGCGACGTCATCGGCCAGCCCGAGCGCGCCGGGGTGGAGCGGCAGGCGGCGCAATGCGGCGATGAACTCGGCTTCGATCATCGCGCCGGGGTATCGGCTTTGCGGCACCTCGTCGCCCCCTTTCGTCATTCCCGCGAAGGCGGGAATCGATTCTGGCTGGCCTCACGACTCTTTCCCCGACCTGCGGGAATGACGGCGAATGTCCTTGTCGCGCGGCGCAACTTTCGGGCAACAAGCGCACATGATCAGCACCAGCGACGTCCTCATCGTCGGTTCCGGCGCGGCCGGGCTGACCGCCGCGCTCAACCTCGCCGACCGTTTCAAGGTCACCGTGCTCGCCAAGGGCGCGCTCAACGAGGGCTCGACCGCGCATGCGCAGGGCGGGATCGCCGCGGTGCTCGAACCGGGCGACACGTTCGACAGCCATATCGAGGATACGATGATCGCCGGCGCGGGGCTCAACGACCGCGCCACCGTCGAATTCGTCGTCGAGAACGCCCCCGCCGCGATCCAGCGGCTGCAGGCATTGGGCGTGCCTTTCGCCACCGAGGGCGACGCGCTCCACCTGACGCGCGAGGGCGGGCATTCGCACCGCCGCATCGTCCATGTCGCCGACGCGACCGGCTGGGCGGTGCAGGAGGCGCTCCAGCGCGCCGCCGAGAAACACCCCAATATCACCCTCGTCCCCGATCAGGTCGCGATCGACCTCGCCACCAGCCGGCATGAGGAGCGCTATTCGGGCGCGGGCAACGTGTGGGGGGTCTATGCGGTCGATCGCCGCACCGGGCGGGTCAATCTCTACACCGCGCGCGCGACGATCCTCGCCACCGGCGGGGCGGGGCGCACCTATCTCTTCTCCACCGCGCCGCGCGGCGCGACGGGGGACGGGATCGCGATGGCGTGGCGCGCCGGCTGCCGCATCTCGAACATGGAATTCATGCAATTCCACCCGACCTGCCTCTACAATCTCGACGTCAAGAATTTCCTGATCACCGAGGCGGTGCGCGGCGAGGGCGGCCAGCTCAAGCTGCCGACCAACGGCCACCGCTTCATGCCCGATTTCGATCCGCGCGCCGAACTGGCGCCGCGCGATGTCGTCGCGCGCGCGATCGACCACGAGATCAAGCGGCTCGGGCTCGATTACGTCCACCTCGATATCAGCCATATGCCCGCCGATTTCGTCCGCGCGCATTTCCCCAACATCTACGAGAAACTGATCGGTCTCGGCATCGACATGACGCGCGAACCGATCCCGGTCGTTCCGGCGCAGCATTATACCTGCGGCGGGATCCTGATCGATCGCGACGGGCGCACCGACCTTCCCGGGCTCTATGCCGCGGGCGAATGCACCCAATCGGGGCTGCACGGCGCCAACCGCCTCGCGTCGAACTCGCTGCTCGAATGTTTCGTCTATGGCGAGGCGGCGGCGAAGCATATCGCGGCCAATTGGGACGGCTTCGCCCCTGTCCCCGCGATCCGCGCCTGGGACGAAAGCCGCGTCACCGATTCCGACGAGGAAGTCGTCATCAAGCAGAACTGGACCGAGATCCGCCGCTTCATGTGGAATTACGTCGGGATCGTGCGCACCACCAAGAGGCTGGAACGCGCCGCGCACCGCATCAAGCTGCTGACCGAAGAAGTCGGCGATTATTACGGCCATTTCCGCGTCACCCCGGACCTGATCGAATTGCGCAATCTGCTCCAGACCGCCGATCTGATCGTGCGCTCGGCGCTGCTGCGCCACGAAAGCCGCGGGCTGCATTATACGCTCGACTGGCCCGAGACCTCGCCCAAGGCGGTCGATACGATTCTCGTTCCGTGAATCCGTCGCGGCTCAGGCGCGGTTCATCGCGAACCGCGCAAACTGATGTTTTCTTTCAATGCCGAGATCGGTTTTAACTCGACATCGGGTCGGGTGGGCAATGAAGAAGATGTTAGGGTCGCGAATTCGGTGGGCGATAGCCGCTTCGGGCGCACTGGCGTTGATCGCCTGCGGCCCCGGTACGCGGCCGGGCACGACCACCGCGCGCGCACCCAGTTCGTCCTACGCATCCGCCCCCGCTTATGTCGTGTCGCTCCCCGTGCCGAAGGTCCGCCCGCGGCCGCGCAACGACGCACCCGCCGCGCTGGCCGAGCGGATCGAGACACTGGTCCGCGGTTTCCCCGGGGTCGCGGGGATCGCGATCCGCGCGGTCGATGAAGGCTGGACGGTCGAATATGGCGCGCGGCGCCTGATGCCGCAGCAGAGCGTGAGCAAATTGTGGGTCGCGATGACCGTGCTCGACCAGCGCGATTCCGGCCGGCTCCGCCTCGACGATCCGGTGACGCTCTACCCCGCAGATCTCACCTTGTTCCACCAGCCGATCGCCGCGCTGGTCAAGCCGAGCGGCTATCAGACCACCGTCAGCAGCCTGCTCGTCCGCGCGCTGACGCAAAGCGACAATACCGCCAACGATCGCCTGCTCAAACTGGTCGGCGGCCCCGCCGCGGTGCGCGCGTTCATCGAGCGCAAGCAATTGGGCGACATCCGCTTCGGCCCCGGCGAGCGGCTGCTCCAGGCCAAGACCGCGGGGCTGACCTGGCAGCAGAGCTATTCGCTCGGCAACGGCTTCAATATCGCGCGCTCGCGGCTTTCGCCGGCGGTGCGCGAGGCCGCGCTCGAAGCCTATATCGCCGATCCGCCCGACGGCGCCGCGCCGCTCGCGATCGCCGACGCGCTGGCGCGGCTGGCGCGCGGCGAATTGCTGTCCGAAACCTCGACCCGCTTCATGCTCACCACGATGGGGTCGACCGTCACCGGGCGCGCACGGCTCAAGGCGGCACTCCCGCCCGGCTGGACGCTCCAGCACAAGACCGGCACCGGGCAGGAGCTCGGCCGCCGCAACGCCGGGTTCAACGATGTCGGGCTGCTCACCGCCCCCGACGGGCGGCGCTATGCGATCGCGGCGATGATCGGCGATACGACGCGCCCGATGCGCGACCGGCAGTTGCTGATCCAGGCCGCCGCCAGCGCGCTGACCGGCCACCGGCTCGACACGCGCTCGATCGCCGCGGCCGACGACGACGCGCCGGGGAGCTGAGCGCTCGCATCCTTCCCTTCGTCATTCCCGCCTGCGCGGGAATGACGGGTAGATGTGGAAGGGGCGCCAAGGCCACAACACGCCACAAACCCGCCAAATCACCCCACAAGCGGGATTGGTCCCGCGCGCGATCCGAGCTATCCCCCGACCATGCCGCATCTCTACCTCGTCGATGGCTCGGGCTATATCTTCCGCGCCTATCACGTCCTGCCCAAGCTCACCAACCAGCACGGCGAACCGGCCGGGGCGGTCTATGGCTACACCACGATGCTGTGGAAACTCGCCAAGGAACTCCACGAGGCCGACGGGCCGACGCATCTCGCGGTGATCCTCGACGCGGCCGAGCATACCTTCCGCAACGAGATGTACGATCAGTATAAGGCGCACCGCCCGCCCGCGCCCGAGGATCTCGTCCCGCAATTCCCGATGATCCGCGACGCGACCCGCGCCTTCTCGCTGCCGTGCATCGAGGAAGCCGGGTGGGAGGCGGACGATCTGATCGCGTCTTATGCCAAGGCGGCGCTGGCGCAGGGCTGGCAGGTGACGGTGATCAGTTCCGACAAGGATCTGATGCAGCTTTTGACCGAGCCCGGCATCGACATGCTCGATACGATGCGCGACCGGCGGATGGGGCCGGAGGCGGTGGTCGAGAAATTCGGCGTCGGCCCCGAGAAATTGGGCGAGGTGCTCGCGCTGATGGGCGATGCGGTCGACAATGTCCCCGGCGTCCCCGGGGTCGGCCCCAAGACCGCGGCCAAGCTCATCAACGAATATGGCGACGTCGAGGCCGTGCTCGCCGCCGCGCCCGGGATGAAACCGGGCAAGTTGCGCGAAAATCTGATCGCCAATGCCGAGATGGCACGGCTGAGCCGCAAGCTGGTCGAGCTGGCGAGCGACGTGCCCTTGCCCCAGCCGCTCGAGGAAATGGCGCTCGACGGCATCCCCGAGGCGCCGCTGCGCGCATTCCTGGAGCATCACGGCTTCAAGTCGCTGCTCGCCAAATTGGGGCAGGTGGCCGATGCCCCGGCACCGACCCCCGTTTCGCCGACCGCGCTGCCGCAGGCGGAAGAGCCGCCGTGCGACCACGACAGCTACGCCACCGTCACCGACGAGGCCGCGCTCGATCGCTGGATCGCCGAGGCGCGGCACCAGGGTTATGTCGCGATCGACACCGAGACGACCGGCAAGGACCCGATGCTCGCCGAGCTGGTCGGGGTCAGCCTCGCGCTCGCGCCCAACCGCGCCTGCTATATCCCGCTCGCGCACGGCGGGACCGACATGTTCGCCGAAAAGCCGGTGCAGCTCAACCGCGACGCCGCGCTCGCCAAGCTGCGCCCGCTGCTCGAAGACCCCGGGGTGCTCAAGATCGGGCACAATCTCAAATACGACCTGATCATCCTCGCCCGCGTCGGGGTCGATGTCGCGCCTTATGACGATTCGATCGTGATGAGCTTCGATCTCGATGCCGGGCTCCACGGCCACGGGATGGACGAGCTCGCCGCGACCCACCTGTCGCATTCGTGCATCGCGTATAAGGATGTCGTCGGGACCGGGAAGAAGCAGCTCGGCTTCCACGAGGTCGATCTCAGGACCGCGACCCGCTACGCCGCCGAGGATGCCGATGTGACGCTGCGGCTGTGGCGGCGCTTCCGCGCGCGGCTCCCGGTCGAGGGATCGACGCGTATCTACGAGATGGTCGATCGCCCGCTCGTCGCGGTGATCGCGCGGATGGAGCGCCACGGGATCAAGGTCGATCGCGAGCGGCTCGCGCAATTGAGCCGCGGCTTCGATACCGAGATCGCCGCGCTCGAAACCGTGATCCACGGCCTCGCCGGCGGCCCGTTCACGATCGGCAGCCCCAAGCAACTGGGCGACGTCTTGTTCGAGCGGATGGGGATCAAGGGCGGGCGCAAGGGCAAGTCGGGGGTCTATTCGACCGACGTCAACGAGCTCGAGCGGATCGCCGCGTCGCACGAATCCCCCGGCGCCGAGATCGCGATGCGCGTGCTCGACTGGCGCCAGCTGACCAAGCTCAAGAACACCTATACCGATACGCTGCAGGAACAGATCAACCCCGCCACCGGGCGCGTCCACACCAGCTACAGCCTCACCGGCGCGCAGACCGGGCGGCTCTCCTCGACCGATCCCAACCTCCAGAACATCCCGATCCGCACCGAGACCGGGCGGCAGATCCGCGACGCCTTCGTCGCCGAGCCGGGCAATGTCATCCTCGCGGCGGATTATTCGCAGATCGAATTGCGCCTCGCCGCGCATATGGCCGACGTTCCCGCGTTGAAGGAGGCGTTCGCGCGCGGCGACGACATCCACTCGCTCACCGCGCAGGAATTGTTCGGCGAATTGAACCGCGACACTCGCGCGCGCGCCAAGACGATCAACTTCGCGATCCTCTACGGGATCAGCCGCTGGGGGCTCGCCGGCCGGCTGGCGGTGACCCCCGACGAGGCGCAGGCGATGATCGACCGCTATTTCGAGCGTTTCCCCGGGATCAGCCGCTATATCGCCGACACGCTGACCCATGCGCGCGACAATGGCTTCACCGAGACCTTGTTCGGCCGCAAGACGCATTTCCCGCGGCTCAAATCGAAGATCCAGCACGAGCGGCAGGGCGCCGAGCGCGCCGCGATCAACGCGCCGATCCAAGGCACCTCGGCCGATATCATCAAGCGCGCGATGGCGCGGATGGAACCCGCGCTGGCCGAAGCGGGTCTTGCCGGCACACGGATGCTGCTCCAGGTGCATGACGAACTGGTGTTCGAGGTGCCGCAAGCCGAGGTCGATGCCGCGCGCGTCGTGATCGAGCGCGTGATGGCCACTGCCGCCGAGCCGGCGGTGAAGCTCGACGTGCCGCTGGCGGTGGAGATCGGCGTGGGCGAAAGCTGGGGGGCGGCGCATTGACGGATCGTTCGGAAATGCCCCAGCGGGGCATTTCGTGCGGCGCCGGCCCGCGAAAATACCTCAGGCGTCGGGAGCGCCAGCGATGAGCGAAACCGCGGAGGATATTGCCACGCTCGCCAAGGGCGGCCGCACCAATGTCGCAGGGTTCATCCTGCGGCTGGCGGCGCGCATCCCGTTCCTGTTCATCGCCGGACGGCTCTACGGCCCCGATCTCGTCGGGCGGTTCGCGATCGCCGTGGTGGTGGTCGAGCTGGCGGCGCTGGTCTCGACGCTCGGGCTGAAACGCGGGCTGGCGCAGGCGCTCGCCACCACCGATCGCCCGCATGTCCATGTCGTATGGGACGCGCTCGTCCTCGGCGGCATCCTCAGCCTCGCCGCGAGCACGGTGCTGTGGATCTTCCCCGAGGTGATGTATCCCAACAGCTATGTCACCGGGCTCGATCGCTATCTGCCGCTGATCATCCTCGCGATCGCCTGGTCCGACATCAGCCTCGCCGCGCTCGCCTATCGCCTCAACGTCCGCGCCGCGGTGACCGCGCGCGCGGTGGTCGAGCCGTGGACGATCTCGATCACCGCCTGGATCTTCTCGTTCATCACGACGCGCGACGGGCTGGTGCTGGCCTATGTCTCGTCGATGCTCGCCGCGCTGACCGCCAGCCTCGTGCCGTTCCTGCGCAGCTACGGTCTCCCCCACGGCTGGTCGCCGCATTTGCGCGAATTGTTCGCGCTCGCGCGCCGCAACGCCCCGCTCGCCGGCGCCGACGCGCTCGAATGGGGGACGCGCAACGTCGACCGTTTCATCCTCGGGGTGATGTTCGCGCCCAAGATCGTCGGCATCTATTATATGGCGCAGCAGGTCGCCTCGCTGCCGCAGAAGCTCAAGACCTCGTTCGATCCGATCCTCGGGCCGGTCATCACCCGCAACCTCGCCACCGGCAACCGGGCCGCGATCGCCGATCAGGTGCGGCAGGTGGCGTTCTGGATCATCGCCGCACAGGGCTGCCTCGCGCTGATGGGGTCGATCCCCGGCGAGGCGGTGATGGGGACGGTGGGGCCGCAATTCGTCGCCGGCACCGCGGCGCTCGCCTTCCTGCTCACCGCCGAGGTGCTCGCCTCGACCGGGGCGGTGTGCGAATCCGCGCTCGTCTATGTCGCGCGCCACCGCAATCTCGCGATCTCCGCCGCGATGCTGCTGTTCCAGGTGGTGCTGAGCTTCGCGCTGATCCTCACGATGCGCGCGCTGGGCTGGCCGGTCGAATATCAGGCGGCGGGGCCGGCGGTGGCGCTGATGACCAGCGTCGCGCTGACCTCGGTGATCAAGGCGCGGCTGCTCGGGCACCTGCTGCAGGCATCGGTCTCGCCGTTGCGCTGGCCGCTGCTGTGGGCGGCGGCGGCGGCGATCGTCGTCGGGGGCGCCTTCGCCGCGCTGCCGCATGAATATGAATGGGCCGAGGTGATCATCGGCATCCCCGCGATCGCCGCGACCTATCTGTTCATCCTGTGGCGCTGGGCGTTCGGCCCCGACGACCGCGCCTTGTTCAGCCGCATGCCGCGCGCGGACGAGGCGACCCTGCCCCACGTCGGCGCGACGACGCGCTGAGTCGCCATACGTGGTGCTAACCGGCGCAAGGCCGGCGTGGAGCCCGCCTCCGCGGGAAGATCCAAGGTCGCCTCGTCGGTCGAAAGCTTCGTACGCAACGGGTGGCTCGGTTAACCGTGCGCGGTATCGGGCAGGAGCACGTCCAAATATTGGCGAGTGATCGCGCTCCAACGATAACGTTCTCGCAACCGCTCTCGCGCTTCAGGCGTTATCAGGCCTGATTGGGGGGACCGGATCAGCTGGCTTAGCTCTTCGACCGAGCTAAAATACGCTCCCTCATCATCGAGAGTCGCTCGATTGAAGACACAATCGAACGCGAGAATCCGATCTGAGTGGAAGATCGCCTCAACCAGGGATGGATTCGTCCCGCCGACGCTATGTCCGTGGACATAGACTGCCGAGCCCGAACGGATCACTGCCAGAGCCGCTTGATCATATACCGGCGGGCGCAAGACGAATCCCGGCGTTCCATGATATTCATCGAATAGAGAACGGCCATATTCCGTAGAATTCCAATTACCGACAAACGTAATTCGTGCTTTCTCCATGCAAGCTGCCTTCAGGATCATCGCAGCATTATTTTCCGGCTCTACGCGCGCGATTGCTAGAAGATAACCATTCGAGTCCGCTCCGACCCCCTCCTGAAGCCTTACTTGATCTGCACCATAGGCAATCATAACGGGGTTTACGCCATAAATTTTCCGAACCATTGGCACCAATGCGTCGTTGTCGGCAATTATTGCGTCAGAATATCGAATCGCTAAAGACTCGAGCGCCTTCAGCAAAGCCCGAGCCAAGGGACCAAATTTGTCACGGCGCCATTCTAGCCCGTCGATATTCGTAACAATCCGATGTCGCCGCCTCACCAGCCTAATGAAAGGCAACAACCATGCTGCCGAGGTACCTAAAAGAAGAATGCAATTATGCTGCCGCGCAAGGGACGCATGAAAGAGCTGCAGCGCATCGTGAAGCAGGCTTTGAGCGCCTCCCGCCGAAAATGGCAGCCATGCGCGACGATGCCCGGCAAATCGGCCCGACCGTTCCGCCCGCGTATAAGCGGATCGCTGACCATAAAGCGTCAACTCCACGCTCTTGGCGTCGACGTGATACGCCAATTGCTCCGCAAGTGTCTCGAAGCCTCCGTAACGTGCCGGAACCCCGCGCGTGCCCACCACAGCAACCCTAGCTTCGGGAAGCGTTGAGGGAATCTGCGAAGAAGACGAACGTGCTGTGGATTCGGACCGCAACGAACTTGCTGACTGTGCCGACATTATCGACCTTTCGACCGATTTTCACTATTTTTCAAAGTCTTACCTCGCCATAGCACGCGCTTCAGTTGCACAATCGCCATCAGTCGATGGCCGATAGTGTGGCCTCGCCGGGCCATTACTAAACCAAGCCTCCATGCAAGCGGCCCTCTCCCCGGGAGAATAGGAGTAGGATTGGTGATCCGCGCCGCTCGTGCGATACAGCAAAAATCTTCGACGAAAGCGGAAGTCTGTATCCCGATAGTCCGGGAAAGCCGGATGCCGCGCTTGATGTAATCGCCCATCGAACGTTTACGTGCCGCCCCCAAAATATTCATTTCATGCTGGCGATACAGACCAAGCTGCTCAGAAATATAAACAATCTTTCCGGCGTGGGCGGCAACAAGCACCAGCGCCCAATCATGCATTGCATAGTAACGCGGGCGAAGGCAGCTCAACGCGATATCGAGCAATGGCTTCGTTATCGCGACAGTATGTCCGATCACCGGGTTCGCGATCAGGAGACGATCCGTTGCGAGGTCCTGCGGTAGGGCGAACGGTCGTCCCTCGTAAAAGCTCTGCCGAAGCGGCTGAAGTGCTGCATCGCATATCTGCACGTCATGGAAGACCAACAGGCGATCCTCGCCTTCCCGCCGCCCGCGGTTAAGACAGTCAAGCATCCGCTCGGTCTTATTCGGGAGCCAGATGTCATCCTGATCACTTAGAAAAATCGTGTCATCTGCTCCGCACTGCGGCGCGATCTGAGCGAAGGCATGAAAGAAGGACAAGGTGACCCCCGGCGCGCAGGACACCATCCTTACATCCAGCTTCGGCCAGCGCGACGTCAACTCTCCCAGAAGTTCCCGCGTGCCGTCGGAAGAGGCGAAATCGAACAGATGCACGACATCGATCGAGCGATTCTGATTCATGATGGAGGCCAACTGAGCCTCCAGGAACCGAACGCCATTGTGCGTGCAAATGATGACCCGAATCATAACCGCCATCTAGCCCGGCAAAGAAACCATTTCGAGTGGCTCGCACCGGAGTGCCGATCGATCACGATCTAGGCGGCACGAGCTCCAACTCGGGCAACGGGAACAGCAACGTGAAATCGGCTAACCGTTCCGACTTAATGAAAAAGTCTCGGAAATGCCACGGAAGAACGAGGAGGTAATCTGGTTTCTGACGCAACAGATCATCCTGCGGCACGATCGGAATCCAAGTACCGGGAGTCACACAGCCATATTTATCAGGATTGACCTCGCCAATTGCGGTGATGAGGTCGGCCCCCAGTCCGCAATATTGCAAGAGGACGTTACCCTTTGTGGAGGCACCGAGGGCCGCGACCACCTTTCCTTCATCGCGCGCGGCCTTGACGAAGGCGACCAATTCAGATCGAAGCCGTTCCGTCCGACGCGCGAATTCGCGATACACTTCTAGCGAAGGGATTCCGCCGCTCTCCTCCTGCTCCAGCAATTCAGCGGCAACGGGCGACTGGCTAGCGCCGCCCGTCTTACCGACAGTAACAGAGAAGCTTCCACCGTTAACATCATTGAACTCGACATCCCGGATAACGAGGCCGGCCCGCTCGGCCATCCAGTTAATCTGCGCAAGGGCATAGAATTCAATATGTTCGTGACACACCGTGTCATAGGAATTACGAGCCAGCATCGTCGGCAGGTAACTCTGCTCGAACACCCAGATCCCATCATCCTCGAGAATTCCCGCGACTTCGCGCATGAATGCGAGCGGATCTTCGAGATCATAGAACATGGAGAAAGACGTCACGACCCGCGCTTTCCGGCCAGGGAAACGCTCCCCGATCAAACGGGCCGTGAAGAAATCCGGAACGATATTGACGTCTTCCGGGTAATATTTTCTGAACTTCTCTGCAGTTGGGTCAACCCCCACAAGAGTGAGGCCGGCCCCCTTGTAGAATCCTAGCGTCGTTCCGTCATTGCTCCCAATATCGACCACAAGATCACCGGGTTTCAAGAGATTCAACGCCCTAATACGGCCCACCTTATTTCGAAGATGCTCGACCATGCTTTGATTCAAGCCAGATCGGTATCCGTAGTTTTCACCGTACATTTCACCGAGATCGTAGCTGCGATCGAGCTGGACCAAACCGCAAGCATCGCTGCCAGTACATTTTACAAGCAGAAGCGGGCCTTCAGTGAGATCAGGATCAGGCGCGTGCGGGAACGTGCCAGTGAGCTTCTGGATTCCGAGATCGAGAATCTCCACCAAATTGTCGTTCCCGCAGATTCGGCAGGCCTTAATCGGGTCAGTCACGCGGTATATCCTCTGTTCGCTGACGCCGACTGCATAGTCTGCAGATCGACGTCCACCATTTCCTTGATCATTTCTTCGAAGGTAACGCTCGGCGCCCAGCCAAGCTGCTCTCTCGCCAGCGCGGAATCTCCGACCAATTCAGTACTGTCCGGCGAGCGCCGTAGCGTCGGGTCCGAACTCACGTATCGGCGCCAATCCAATCCGACGTGATCAAACGCGATCTTGCATAGGTCGGCGACAGAATGAGTCTGCCCCGTCGCAATGACATAATCGGACGGCTGCTCCGACTGCAACATCAACCACATAGCGCGAACCACATCGCGAGCATGCCCCCAGTCCCGCCGCGCGTCGAGGTCTCCGAGGACCAGATCTTCAGCCATCCCGCTACGAATCGCGGCGGCGGCGCGAGTGATTTTCCGCGTGACGAAATCAGCCGATCTGCGTGGACTTTCGTGGTTGAATAGAATGGCTGAGCACGCAAAAGCCCCATGTTGTAAACGCGATATTCCAACCATATTGTGCGCAAACAGCTTCGCCGCTCCATAGGGACTGCGCGGCGAGAATGGGGTTGCTTCGTTCTGGGGACTTGCACGCGTCGCCCCAAACATCTCGCTGCTCGACGCCTGACAGAAACGGCTACGTACACCGCTGCCCTGTATTGCGTCCAACATTCTAGCGACAGCGAGGCCATTAACGTCACCTATCGCAACCGGCTGATCGTACATACCGGAGCCGGTCGAAAATGCCGCAAAGTTATAAATCTCGTCCGGCTTCGCTCGACCGATCAGGGCTGCGATCGCCTCGGCGTCGAGCAGGTCGATCTCGACCAGCTCAATCGCCTCTCGGCGCCGGCTTGCCAAACATCGCCGCGCGCGGTCCGGATCCCGGGATGAACCGATGACGCGATACCCTTTGGCGCAAAGCAGCTCCGCCATATAGGAACCATCCTGTCCCGATATGCCGAAAATAAGCGCGGTTCGGCTCTTCACGCCGAATGCCTTTTGAGAGACAACGCGGCAAGACGGCGACTCAGCGACATCGAAAACCTACTGTTCCAGGCCAGCGCATAGCACGCCGCCCGATAGCGCCCGCCCATGCTAAGCAGCAGCAGCATCGCGATCAGGTTAGCAAGCCGGCCCGGGAGGAGCGCGAAGGCCAGCAGCGGCAGGCGCCGGATACCGGATAGCCGCCGCGCGAAGAACTTGCGATACTCGGTCATGCTATACGATCCGTTTGCGCGGAATCCGAGCATCTTGCGTGGTATTCGCCACGGTTCGGCTGCCGTAACGCGCGCCTTGGCTTCGTCCGAAAACCCGGAAAACGACCAGATCAACGCTGGCCACATGAACATCCAGATTTCAAAGCCCCGCGCACTCCACATCGCGTTGCCAAAACGAATCTGAATCTGCGGCTCACCGAGCAAGAGCACATGGGCGAGCGGCTTTTGAAATATTACACCGACATGGATGAAAAGCGACCCATAGTACCTGCGCCGATCTCGATCGAGCCATAGCTGCCGACGAAAAATGGTCCCCCCGATGAAAGACAGTGGATCTCCAGCATCAGCCAGTAATCGATCACCGTCCGCGACACCGTAACGCCGCAAGCCAGTAAATCCAAATCTTCTTTCTTGCAGCGGCTGATCGCAGTTTGCATCAAGAACCTCTGCATCAACCACCAGCAAGTCCGGGTCTTCTGCGAGAATTAGCGCAAGAACACGGTCAACAGCATTCGGCTTTAGTAGATCATCATCTGTCATCAACCAGACATGCCGACCCGTAGCATAGCCAACGGCTTTGTCGTAGTCGGCATCGACCCCGGAATTTTCCACCTCTCGATAGTAGCGAAGCTGCGGCCAGTCTCTAGCATACCGCTCAACCACCTCCGCTGTATTGTCCGGAGATGCTCCATCGACGATAATCAGCTCTGTTTCGGGACGAAGCTGCGGCAGAATTGTATCGAGTGTTTGCGCAATAAATGCACCGCGTTTGAACGTCGCCATGCATATAGAAAGCTGCGGCTCAGTCATTTCGTCGCTCCCGAGCAGCACGGATTTTTCGCCCGAGAGGCGCTCCCACCACCGGAGCGGAGATAAGCAAGCGAGAGATCCGCCGCCGCAACATCAGTCCGCGGGCGCGGATCATCGAGGCAATATAATCACGCTCCGGGCTGCTCCCCAGCATCTCCCTGTCGCTCCGAGCAGCGTACCAATCGTTCACGCCGGTTCTTCTAAACCGAACATATCCCTCGCTTGCCAACGCGTGACGGACACCGTTTCCGAACAGAAGTGAATTGTCTTCGATCACCAGGATTCTGGGGCGCCAGCGCGAAAGAGTGAAACCCTTCAAAACCGCGAGCTCGTGCCCCTCCACATCGATCGAAACGAACGCGATCTCGCCCGGTTTGGCACCCGCCTCTTCAAGGATGGTATCGAGTGGCGCAGTCCTGACGTCGACCGCACGAACCGACAATCCCTGTCGCTCGATGCTGGTTTGAGCGCCTTGCTCGATACTGGAAACCGCGTGGGATAGCTCCGCGCCCTCGGCCAGCATCAAAGTCGCCACGCCGTGAACGCTCGAAGCGGCGCCCTCAAACACAAATGAGGTTCGCTCGCGTCGCAATCGGGCACAAAGCTCAGGATTTGGCTCGACCAGCACACAGGACCAGCCCGCCTGCTCAAAATATAAGCTCACACTACCGGTGACACCGTCGTTCGCGCCGACATCGACACACGTCCACGGGCCCGCGCCCGGAAACATGTCGGCCAAAATCCGATCTTCACCGAACTGTCCATGAAATCTCTGCATCACGAACGCTGTTACCTCTGTATCATTCTGCTCGCCGCCCACTTCACCATCATCCGCCCCTCGGGCAGCATCAAGCTACCCGTCACCAACGCGCTCAGCATAAACGCGCCTCCGAGAAGGATACGGGACACATCCGAACCGACGATCGGCATAATGGTGATCGCTGCAAACCCGAAACCAACAGAAATGACAAGGGGCGGACCAACACCATGCAACACCCATAACCACCCCTGACCCGGCAAGACATACTTATCTGTCAGGTAAGTTCCCAATATGAAATAGAAGGAATGCAGGACGACCCATGCAATAGCCGCTCCTGTCGCGCCCATATAGGATGAGAGCGCGAATACCGCCGGAAGAAATATAAGGGAGAGCAGTATATTTATGGATAGAGGCACAGATGTCATTCCGCATGATATTTGCAGCGCGTACGGAAAATACATCACGCAATGGATTGCAGTTCCTATCGAAAGGAGAATAACTATAATTGCTGTCTGATCAACAATATTCGGATCCCTTACCCACACGGATAATAGAGAATGGGAGCAGACGATGAGAAACATCGCGATCGGGAATATTATGGTTAAAAACCGACGCGTGAAGCCATGATATTGTCGAGACAGATCCGCGATCGATCCAGATTCGAAGAGGCCGGAAAGACGGGGATAAACAACGTTGAATGCCGGGGTTACCAGACGGTAAAGTATACCGGCCAACGCCGTTGCGAGGGTATAACGCCCGATCTGGTCAAGTGTCGTTGTGCGCATCAGGACAATCTTGTCGATCTGCGAAAAGAGAACGCCTGTTGCCGCAACCGCAGCCATGCCCGCTGAAAAGCGCCAGATGGATTTGATAACCGCCCAGCTGAACCCCGTGGTTGCTCGGCCGCCGATGGCGTGGCGGGCCGCCGCACGCATGGCGAGGGAGTGCAGAGCGCCGACGACAGCTTGCCATAAGAAAAACGCGCGGAGCGAAGGCTCGACGAACATGAGAATGGCAACCGCGCCGACATTCGCGAGCGTTACGCTGGCGATGGTGACGGCGCTCGCCAGATCCACGCGCTGGGCGCCGTTCAGGACCCCGATGTACAAGGTTCCAGGCCACCTCGCGCCGACCGCAACCGCACTCAGGGCGAGCGCCAGTGTTATCTGGTCGACCGAAAGGCTTCCGCTATTGAGCCATTTGGTCGCTATCCACGGAGCGAGGACTGCCAGGCTGGCGGCCATAATCGCCCCCGACACAACAAACAGAATCGACATCGAATGCACTAGGTTTCGAGCATAGGGCATCGTGCCGGCTACCATCGAACGGGCGACCTCACGGCTGACGGTGGGAGAAAGCCCCATGTCCAACAGGGCAAATATACCCTGTAGCGTCAGGTACACGCCGATCATCCCATAGGCTTCGATCCCGAGATATCGAATATACCACGGCACCGCGAGCAATCCGATCAGGGCCGTCCAGCCGGAACTCGCGACGCCAGCGAGGAAATTGCGTCGGTTGGTCACCCGAATGCGCCAGAAGGATCAGTCGTGGAGACCATGTTGTCGAAGCAGGCTTTCGCGTTCAGCCGCCTTCAGGTCGGCAGCAACCATCTCTCGCACCAACGTTTCAAAGTCCGTTCTGGCTTCCCACCCGAGTTCCTTGTGCGCTCGCGTCGAATCTCCCAATAGGGTTTCGACCTCGGTTGGGCGGAAATAGCGGGGATCGACCGCAACCACCCGCCGTCCATGGGCGTCAAACGCTACCTCATCCAGCCCGCTTCCCTCCCAATTCAATTCGATACCAAGTTCGCGGAACGTCGCGTGGACGAAATCCCGAACGCTATGCTGAACCCCGCTCGCGATCACGAAATCGCGCGGCTCCTCCTGTTGCAACATCAACCATTGCATCTCGACATAGTCGCGAGCATGCCCCCAGTCCCGCTTTGCGTCCATGTTCCCAAGGTACAGGCAGTCCTGCAGCCCGAGCTTGATCCGCGCCGCAGCTCGCGTAATCTTTCTTGTTACGAAGTTTTCGCCCCGCACAGGAGACTCATGATTGAATAGAATCCCGTTGCACGCGAATATCCCATAAGCTTCTCGGTAGTTGACCACCGTCCAGTAAGCAAAAAGCTTGGCGACCGCATAAGGCGATCTCGGATAAAATGGCGTATTTTCTCTTTGAGGCACATCTTGTACCAAGCCGTAAAGTTCAGATGTCGAGGCTTGATAGAAACGTGTCCGGTGTGTCATATCAAGCGCGCGAACTGCCTCAAGAAGACGCAAAGTTCCGAGCGCGTTGACATCAGCGGTATACTCCGGCTGCTCGAAGGAAACGGCGACATGACTCTGAGCAGCGAGATTGTAAATCTCATCTGGTCGCGTTTTTTCCAGAAGATGGATTAGGCTTCCACCATCTGTAAGATCGCCGTGATGAAGGAAAAAGCGGACGTCACGCTCGTGCGGATCCCGATATAGATGATCGATCCGTGCCGTATTGAAGCTCGATGAACGGCGCTTGATACCGTGAACCGTATACCCCTTCTTAAGAAGAGTCTCGGCGAGATAAGATCCATCCTGCCCGGTTACCCCGGTGATCAAGGCCGTCTTTCGATTATCCATGATATCCTAACCGTACTCCACATGTCCGATGGTCCGACATATAACTTGTAGTCGCTTCCACACGGACGTCCGCGCTTCACGGGTATGCCCCGCTCGGTCGTCAACTCGTAGATGCGGCCATATCGGCGCGCATTGCAGCGAACAAGCTTGGAATGCCCTGCCAAGCGCCCGCGGATCGTCCCACCTCCAGGATCAGCGCGAAGGGACCCGCGGCACCGTCGACCGGCGCACTTCGTCATCATCCCTAAACAATAGTTGGCAGGTCAGAAACCAAGAAGGAACGAATAGCCACGGATTGTTGTAACCAATTAGTACATACACCGCGAATCGCGCGAACCCCTTCAGGGTCCATCCTGAAACGGACAGGAACAACGAAAGTATCAGTAACAAAATCGTTAACAACGCTATTGGCCCGAGCTGCAGCATGAGCATCGGCAGTTGCATCTCAACCTGATAGGGCTGCTCAGGGTCAGAGGAGAGTTGAGGCATATAAAAACCCCATCCTAATCCTGACCAATTATCCGGGAGTAATCCCATGATTATATTAAATTGGAACTGCTTTGCCCGCAGGCTCAAATCCATATCTGGTCGAATTATCGGCAGATAATTGTAAAGCAGAATTATCGCCGTCACCGCTATAATCGCCGCACCCACCTTGATGTGCGGGCGGCTCCGTAAGAGATATGGCAGCGCGAGGTTGAGACCCAACAGCGCCATGATAACCACGCTCTTGGCTACGAAGACCACAAAGATGGCTACAGCACCGAGCGCCGCCAGTCTCACCCAACGATTCCTGAAAGACGACAGAAGGAAAACCGCCGCCAGGCTGGAGGCCTCAAAGTATATGCGGTAGGTAATCCCATCTGAGCCCTCGACCCTATTAAGTCCGCGCAACCCATAAAGATCGACGCTAGAAACCAGCAGATAGAATCCCATTAAAGCATTGAACAAAGTCAGATAAGTCAAAACACGTCGCAAAAGGAGGGAATCATATCTAACCGCATGATTAATCAGGGGCATCGACCAGACAAAGAAAATAAAACCTAGCAGGTGGGTCTGATCGTATGGATTCCCATATTGGAAAAAATAAACCAACAGACCGACGATTGAGATTCCAAAGGCGATCAATAAGTCACGGCGGTAACTAGCATCCCCTATTCCGACCAGAATAAGTCCCGGTATAACAAAGACTTTTTGCGAAAAGAAGAGGAGTAGCGGCCATATATTGGTCGATAGCGGAAAGGCTAAAAGGCGAATCGATCGCCAAGAGAAAGCGGCAGTATTTTTCGCAGGTGCGTCACTCGCCAGGCCAGCAGAGGCGTTCATTCCTGCAATCCAATCGGCTGCCCGGGCACCATATACATGGCCTCCCCCAGATCCGTGATCGTAACGCCGGAATATCGGACGAGCTTAGCGGGCACCAAAACCACCGATCATCGTTGGGATCGTGCGTAGTGCGATCACGATATCCAGCCAAGCCGAGAAATATTTCACGTAATAGAAATCGTAAGCGAGCTTTTGATTAATCGCATCGATGTCAGTTACATGTCCCTGGTGCACCTGCGCCCATCCGCTGATACCCGGGCGAACAATATGTCGATAGCTGTAGAATGAAATTTCGCTCTCATACCATTTCGACAGCGGAAGCGCTTCCGGACGTGGACCAATCCAGCTCATTTCGCCGCGCACGATATTCAGCACCTGCGGGAGTTCATCGAGTCGCGTGCGTCGTAGAAAACGGCCTACCCGAGTAATGCGGTCATCTTCGTGGCGGGTCATGGCATCTTGACGCGCTTCGTCCTCGTCGGAAGAAATCTCCCGCGCGCGCATCGTCCTGAACTTGAATATTTCGAATACTTCGCCGCGATAGCCAATTCGTTGCTGACGAAATATTACAGATCCAGCAGAATCCAATTTGATTAGAACGGCGATCAGTCCCATGAGAACCATCAACGCAGGCGCCAGTGCAACACAAATAGCCAGATCTGCAAAGCGCTTTATCTTGCGGTATGCGAGATTCGGTATCAGTGAGCCGAAACTATTTTCGGACAGGTGCTCAATCATCACTCTTCCGGTCAATGATTCACTTAACAGCTTCGAATGATAAACTGTGCGTCCACTAACCGCTGCGCGCGCAATTATCCGCTCCCAATCATCATCGTGATCATGACGAAAATCAGCGACAAGCATCGCCCGCGGGTCAGCGGGCACAACCGGGCTTGCCATCATCACCCATTCGGCCGCCCCGATGCTGCGCAGCGATTCGACGTCCCCGCCCGGCACAACATGAAAAAGTGGCTTTACTAGCCGCTCAGTCAAGTACGCGATGGCGTACATCACGATCACGGCCAAAATGAAGCTTACCGACAACACGACGCGGCTATAGGCGAGCCGCATCCCAAAAATCACGACAAGAGCCAAACCGTAAGCCGCAGCGGTCGACGGGAGTATGAAAGCATAAGAGCGGGTACCGGGGAAGTCGTTTACGCGACGCAGCGTCATCAGCGCAGCCATCGAAGCGAACGCGGCTCCCACGACGCTATTATCGATAGCGCGATAGGATTCGACGGTGATAAGCCCCGCGTAGACATAAAGGGCCGGCGCGACGACAGCCACGACCCACATCGCCAATAGTTGAAAACGCAGGCGATTGAAGGCCGCGAAGCTGCGGCTCGGACTCGCAACAATCTGTCTTGTCATCAGCATGGTACCGCCATGCCGCCAGCATCCTGAACGATTGTGTGAGCCATCACCATCGCACGTCTATATAATATGCGCGATCGGTCAACCGGTCGGCACGTCCGATCGCACTCACCAGCAGCCCAATCGAGAACCGACCGACGTGCGCAACCGTGGCCCGCGAGGCCGGTACAGCTCAGCGCTGGTATTTTGTTCCTCGCCGCAGCCAAGTCTTCGTCCAACTTTTCAGGCGCTGCGCGGTGGGAACCCGAAGCGGTCGGCCGTCCTCCTCCCCCGCGACGTTTCGACCCGTCCGTATGTCGACCGGATACCTTCGGTAGATGCCGCGCTCGTCATCAGAAAGCAAAGGCGTATGATAGCTGCATCCGTCGAAATAGTAATGGGTGACCTGACTGTGGCGGCTACGCCCCTCCTGGATAATGGGGCTTCCTCCATGCAAAATGTTAGCGGACCAGATCAGCGCCTGGCCACGCTTCAAATGGGCTTCCTGGGGCCGCAGGTTATGATCTTCGATGACTCGCGCGATCATAGGCTCATAGGCAGTTCTATAGAGCTGATAGGGATCGTTTTTTCCAATCCTGTCGATGCCTGCGTCTTTGAGCGTTAGCTGCGGCAATAATTGCGAACCCGGATAATATCGAAGTGGACCGTTTCCAGCGTCGATATCTTCCAGCGCGACCCAGACGCCCGCCATGAAACCTGCTGGCTTGCTATCGAAGTGGATAGTATCGCTATGCGCCGCTTGCTCCGTCCCTTTGTTGAAATTCAAAGTCTGAAAGGGGAAGGCGGGACGTCCATATAATTCTTCAAGTACATTCAAAATTTTCGGAAGCACCGCAAGGTACCGGGCGCCGGGACTGCGGCGCCACGCATTTTCGATGCGGTTATTGTGGTCGTAAACAGGCGCAAGATCGCTGATAACGCCTTCCGCGAGCTCGGCAAAGTTCGGGATATCGAGATCAATAATCAAATAACCGGTCGAATTAAACTCATCTATGATGCTGCGCGCAGCCATATCCACCTATCGCCTCCCATTTCCTCACTCAGTGCCATAACGATATCCTATCAGCAAGAATCGACTCTCCATGATGCTGTCACTCGATCGCTAGCGACAATCGTGTCTCATGCCCCGCGGGAATCGTAATGGGGTGATCCGTCGAATTGTAAACCTCTATGGGAACGGCGGCATAGCGGGGCAGCGTCGTATCGTTCCTGTGCAAGAGATTTCGCTCAAGCGATAGGGAGCCGCCGCCGGGCTCCGCCACGCGCTCTACGTTCCATCGCTGCTGACCTGCGAAAAACGCGATACCTGGCGTCGTCAACTCGATCGAACATGAAACGAGCGCTTTGCCCGGAGGAACGAGCACGCGCAATTCGTCCAGCTTGACTGATTTACCCGGCGCTACGCTGGTCGCCGTCGCGGTTCGCGCGACATGCCCTAGAGGCGCGGCCTGCAATTGGACGCACCGGACCACGCCAGCAGGCCCTTCCGTCGTGATTCTGCCGTTAATCGAAGAAGCGCTGGCGGCATCGGCCCAGACTGCGACCCAATAGAAGATTCCGCCGAAAGAGGCGTTGATCAAGATCGCGCGGGATCGCTCGATATGAATCGCCCCTTCACGACTTCCAAGGCTGCCTGTTGACCAGAAGGGCGTACCGATGGCGGCGTTGATCGACAAATTGACAGAGTCGCGGATCGTAAAGGCCCGCCCAACCGGCTGCTCGACGAGCCCATCGAATGCTAGATCATCACAATTTTCGATGAGAAGTGCGGCTTGCTGGATCAATTTTCCCGCGCGGTAGAACCCCGTGCGAGCAACCTGCACGCCCGCCATAGTAACATATTGGCACTCGCGCAGGACTATCGCTTCTGCCCCGGTCTCAAACAACGTTGCACCGGTGATCGCGACGAATGGCGTTCGCTCGATCAGCAGCGAGTTGTACTTGCACTGAAAGAAGCGCACATTCTCTATGCGTAGGCCATCACACTTACGAATTTCCGCAATCCGCCCGCAGTGTAGCGCCGCTATGCAGCCATCAATCCGCGCGTCCCGGACAGCGTAGAAATCCCGATCATTCGAGATGAACCGAAACACGGTGCCGCAATCATGTGCAAGCCACTCACCGATGTGAGGCATTTGGGCGGATCGGCCGCCATCGGAAACGCTTTCGACGCCGATTTCTAGGCCATGAAACGATACGTCTCGAGCCTCAAACTGCTGAGAACCGGCTATATCGATGCCGATCGCCCCTGGCTGGAAGCCCGGTTCTGCCCCCCAGTCCGATTGACGGGCCTCTTTCGCCCGGATCGCGATTCCGACGATAGCAACGTTATTGCTATTGCGCGCGTCTATGGCGAGCCGTCCGTTGATGATGATTTCGGTACGAGTCGCTGACCGTGGTGGTCCCTTTCCCGTATAAGGCTCCCATCCCGAGCGCCCCGAGCCGCGCAATACCTGACCGTCGCTTAGTACCAGCGGCACCTCAATCCGAAACGTTCCCGGCGGAACGTCGACGACCTGACCTGTTGCAAGCGCCGCGCGAAAAGCGGCGCTGTCGTCGGCGATGCCGTCGCCCTTGGCGCCGAAGTCGGCAACGCTGACGATGCGGTTCGCTGGGCGAGCCGCGCTCAGCGCCGGCGCAGCAACCGCGACTCCAACGGTCGGCGCACTGGCCTTGAGCAAATAGCGGCGGGTAAGGTGGGTATCGGTGGGCATCGGTTTGTCCGGATCGACAACAAAATTATTCATCGCACCCATTGCCATCGAACGTCGATCGGCAAGTGACACCATGTCAGACAGCCCGCTTAGCCAACGTCAACGTGGAAGGCGAGTCGCCCCTGGGCCCACGTGAACGTGGCAGACCGATATATCGGAAAAGGAGGTTCCGTTTTCTCCGAAAGGCGCTTAGCAGTTACATAATATGCCTACACGTCATCGTTCCGGCTCTTTCAGACTAGATGCGTCGTTCGTCGTTTTCACCGCGTTCATGTGCATCGTGTGGCTGGCCGGAGGCGCGTCGCACGCGAATGTACTGGGTCAGGCGGTCGTGCGAAGCGCGGCATGGACGGCGTTGATCATCATACTTTTGACCGGCGAGCTTCGCGCATTTCGCCTCGCGAGGCCCGTGTGGGTTTTGCTGATCGCCGCGATAATGCTTCCTTTGCTGCAATTAGTGCCCCTGCCGCCATCCGTCTGGCAGGCGTTGCCGGGCCGGGCCGCGCTCGTAGAAGCAGCCGCTGCCAGCGGGCAAGCGCAGCCTTGGCGGCCGTGGTCTATCGTACCCGCGGCGACGGCAAATGCGGCTGCCTCGCTCATCGTGCCGCTCGTTACCATCATGCTTGTTACCAACTTCAAGGAGCGCGCACGTTCCTGGTTGCCCGGCACCTTGCTGGGCCTCGTCGTCGCGTCCGCGCTTGTCGGCCTGCTCCAACTTTCCGGAATTGGATTCAACAATCTCCTAATCAATGGAACGCCCGGCCAGGTCAGCGGTACTTTCGCGAACCGAAATCACTTCGCCCTCTTCCTCGCCCTTGGCTGCATGCTGGCCCCCGTCTGGGCTTTCTTTGAAGGGCGCCGGCCACAGTGGCGCGGCCCGGTTGCACTGGGCTTCGTGCTGCTGTTTGCATTGACGATTCTGGCGAGCGGGTCGCGCGCCGGTTTGGTGTTGGGTCTCTTGGGGGTGGTTTTCGGGCTGGCGCTGGTGCGCCAAGAGATCAGGCGCGCGCTGCGCCGCTATCCTCGCTGGGTATTCCCCGTTCTGATCGTCAGCATCATCGGCGTTGTTGGGGCCTTTATTCTGATAAGTATCGTTGCGGACCGCGCGGTATCAATCGATCGAATATTAGCGATCGACCCCAACCAGGATCTGCGCCGCCGTGCACTTCCCACCGTTCTTCAAATGATTAAAATCTATTTTCCGGCGGGAACCGGGCTTGGCAGCTTTGATCCGATTTTCCGTATGCACGAGCCCTTTGACCTTTTATCGCTCGTTTATTTCAACCACGCTCACAATGATTTCCTTGAAGTCGTGCTCGATGCTGGCGTGCCGGGGCTGCTGCTATTGGTAGCCGCGCTTTCGTGGTGGGCGTGGGCAAGCATCAATGCATGGCGCGCCGATTCCGGCAGTGACTATGTCTTGCCCAAATTAGGGTCGGCGATGCTACTGCTCGTCGTGATCGCCAGCGTCTCCGACTATCCCGCGCGCACCCCCATGATCATGGTGATGGTCATCGTAGCTGCCACCTGGCTCAGCGATCGGACGAGAGCGCACCGTAGCACAGCTTTACCCGCGTCCGGTCAGCCCTTATAGGCAGCTCGCCTCCCTTTCTTTCTGGAAGACGTCGCGCGCATGCACAGGAATTGTACTGCTTTACTGATTGCGTTCGCTTTGTCGGCGTGTGGGGGTCGGCTACCACTGGAATCGAGCCAGCGCCTGACCGTTGTGAAGGACAGCGCAACGCTGCCTGCTCCCGCTCGTAACGACCTGACAGCTGCCGACCGCCCATCGCTGATCGGCCCGCTCGACACCATACAGGTAGACGTGTTTAACGTTCCTGAGCTCAGCCGGGAGATGCAGGTCGATGCGAGCGGCCGCATTTCGATGCCCCTAGCCGGCACGATAGAAGCCCGCGGCAAGACCGCGGAGGAGTTGGCGCGCGCTGTCGAGGACTCATTGCGCGGACGCTATGTCCGCAACCCGGAAGTGACCATCAACATCAAGAACTCGGTCAGCCAGGTCGTAACAATCGACGGGCAGGTCGTGGAGCCGGGTCTCTATCCCGTCACCAATCAGATGACCCTTATGCGTGCCATCGCATCGGCTAAAGGGCTGTCGGAATTTGCGCGACAGGACGATGTCGTCATTCTCCGAACGGTGAATAATCAGAAGATGGCCGGCTTGTACAATATGGGAGCCATTCGCCGAGGCATGTATGACGACCCTCCGATCTATGCCAACGATGTGATTGTTGTTGGCGATTCGCCGCAGCGTCGCCTGTTCCGGGATTTTGTTTCGCTTTCGCCGCTTTTGGCTGGGCCGCTCATCGCGATCCTGCAAAGGAATTAAGGTTCGGTATCGTTATGAATTTGGCTGCACCAAATCTCCGCGGCGGCTTTTCCGCAGCCGGACCGATTATTAACGATCCGCCGAGACCCGAAGCGGAGCGTATCCCGATTCTCCGTCATTATCTGCGCGTCGCGATGCGCTGGCGTTATGTTATCCTGGGTGTGGTGGGGGTTTGCGCGCTCTTCGGCCTAATCGCAACCTTGCTCATGACGCCCAAATATACCGCTACCTCGACGCTCGAGATTTCGCGCGAGTCAGACAAAGTCACCAGCTTCCAAGGCGTCGAACAGGAAGTCAGCGTGGCCGATCAGGAATTTTACCAGACCCAATATGGTCTTCTGAAGTCCCGTTCCCTCTCCGAACGTGTTGCGTCGCAGCTACGCTTGATCGATGATCCGAAGTTCTTCGAACTCTTTGGCGCGTCCAGCCGCGAACCTGCGCTTGAACTTTCGAGCGGGCGTTATCCTGCCTCCGGTCGCACGGTACGACAACGGATTGCTGGCGAAATTCTTCTTAAGCATCTCGACATTTCACCAACCCGACTTTCGCGGCTGGTCGATGTCCATTTCACCAGCCCCAACCCCGATTTCTCAGCGCGAGTCGCCAACGCCTGGGCAGAAAATTTCATCCAGACTAATCTGGAACGCAAAGTCCAGGCGACCTCCTACGGCCGCAGTGTGCTGCAACAGCAATTGACTGGCCTCAAGGAAAAGCTGGACGAATCACAAAGGCAGTTGGTCGCGTACGCCTCCGCGGAGCGGATCATCAACCTACCTGCACAGTCGAGCGGGGATGGTCGGGCAACCAGCGAGCGCTCGATCACTGCAGATAATCTGGCCACGCTCAATAACGCGCTGTCACAGGCGACGGCAGACCGCATTCAGGCGGAAGCCCGTTACCGGCAAACGGGAAACGCGGGCGCATCGACTGAGGCTTTGCGCAACCAAGCAATCAACACCCTCCGTCAGAAGCGCGCTGAATTGGCGGCCGAATATCAGCGGCTGATGACGCAATTCGAGCCTGGATACCCCGCGGCCAAAGCGTTGCAGTCGCAAATCGACCAGCTCGACCGCTCGATCGCCCGTGAAGAAGGTCGGGTTTCCGGCTCGCTTCTCGCCGACTACCGGGAAGCGCTTGATCGCGAGCGAGCGCTGCAAGGCAAGGTTGAGCAACTCAAAGCCAGTTATCTTGACCTGCGCCGTCGTAGCATCCAGTACAACATCTACCAGCAAGAGGTGGATACCAATAGGGCGCTATATGACGGCCTCCTTCAGCGCTTTAAGGAGATCGGAGTTGCCGGGGGCGTCGGTGTCAACAATATCTCCATCGTCGATCCGGCGGATGTGCCGCAACGGCCTTCGAGTCCGCGCCTTTTCCTTAATCTTGCCATTGCCCTCCTGACGGGCTTTGGTTTGAGCGCGCTCGCTGTCTACGCGTTGGAACAGATCGACGAAGCGATTGCCGACCCTGCGGAAGTCGAGCGGCGCCTTGGTTTGCCGCTGCTCGGCTCGGTGCCCAAGCAGGAGAGCGGCACTCCCAAAGAAGCGCTGCTCGATCGCAAGTCGGACCTCGTTGACGCATATCTCGCGGTGCAAACCAATCTCGGCTTCACAACCGAACACGGCGTGCCCCGCTCATTCGCAATCACTTCAACCCGGCCGGCCGAAGGCAAGTCGACGACCGCACTTGCCCTCGCAACCACGCTTGCCCGTGCGCATCGCAAAGTTATCTTGGTCGACGGTGACATGCGCTCGCCGTCAGTCCACCATTTTGGCGGGGTCGGTCACGAACGCGGTTTGAGTAATTTCCTATCGGGCCAGGATGATATCGAAACGCTCATATTCCAGATGCCCGATTTTGGTTTCACAGCAATGTCTGCAGGACCGATCCCTCCTAACGCTGCTGAACTGCTAACCGGAAACCGGCTGTCGCTCCTCATAGAGCGGTTGCTTGAAAGCTATGATCACGTCGTGATCGATTCGCCTCCTGTGATGGGCCTGGCGGATGCGCCGCTTATCGCTAGCCGTGTTGAAGGCATTATCTATGCGGTTGAATCCCACGGTATCCGATCGAGTCTCGTCAAGACCGCGCTTGCCCGCCTTGCCAGCGCGAACGCCCGGGTTATCGGCGGCGTCCTGACCAAATTCGAGGCGCGTAAGGCGCATTATGGCTATGGCTATGAATATGGCTACAGCTACGGGCGACAAGGCGATAACAGGAAAGAGGCATCGCGCGGGTGATGTCTCCACGCCACGCTTCGGTACGGCGGTCCGCAACCGAAAAGGCGTTTCGGGGGCTACTGGCAATCATTGCGGTAGCATTGGGTTATGTCAGCGTTACTCAAAGCCTAGGTTACACTTTCAAGGACGATTCCGCGCGGGCGCATATTTTGGCGCCCAATGACGGGAGGGTCACCGCGCTTCTGTCTCAGTCGTTCGTGACCGCTCAAGCGACCGCGACCGATCTCGCGGAAGGAGAGCGTCTCGCGCGCCTGGCGCTCGATCAGGATCCGACGGCGGTCCGCGCGGCGACGACGTTGGGACTCATCAATGAGATCAGAGGTCACAAGAAGGTCGCGCGCCGCCTATTCGCTTATGCCGACAAGCTCTCTCGCCGCGAACTCCAGACACAACTTTGGGCTATCGAGGATGCGGTTGAGCGACACGATGTCGCTGGCGCTCTTCGGCAATATGATATCGCGCTTCGCACGTCACAAATCGCACCTGACTTACTGTTTCCTGTCCTTGCTTCTGCCGTCGCGGATCCCGGTATCCGTTCCGCGTTGACGCGAACACTGGCGAGCGATCCCGCATGGGGACCAAATTTCACTCTTTATGTGTCAGCCCACAGCCCCCCGGACGCAGCTGTCAGCCTGTTCCGAGACCTCGCTCGCACGGGAAATGAGGTTACGGCCGAACCGCACGCTCGGCTGGTCAATCGGCTCATTTCGAGTGGCGCATTTGCAGATGCGTGGAATTATTATTCGGGGATTCGGCGCGGAGCCAGCCGACACTCATCGCGTGATCCGCGTTTTCAGATGAATCTCGCCATACCAACCCCGTTCGATTGGACGCTTGAGGACACCCCTGGAATCAGCTCGATGATTCAGCCCGGTGAGCGCGGCGGTATCTTTGATTTCTCAGCACCCGCAAGCGTAGGTGGAAATGTATTGCAGCAAATGCAGATGCTTCCTCCGGGGGATTATCGGTTGGAAGGACATAGCAGTGGAATCGAGCAGCCAGAGGGTTCACGGCCTTATTGGGTACTGACCTGCCTAGACGGCCGCGAGCTCAACCGCGTCATCGTACCGAACTCGACACAAGCAAAAGGAGCATTCTACGGGCAGTTCCATGTCCCGGAGACGTGCCCGGTGCAGACGCTTGCCCTTGTGGTTCGCGCAACCGAATCCATATCCGGCGTTACCGGACAAATCGACCTGATCCAGCTCGTTCCGCTTCGCTGATATGCGTTGCGTGATCGCCATTCGACTTTGAAGGTTGCGTTATGCGTTGTGCAGGATTCCTCGTCGCACTTCTGACAGTCCCAGCCTCGGTGAGTTGGCCCCCGAAATGACCTGACAGGGTCTCGCTCTTAGATAAGAGTGAGCCATATGACTGAGCATACGACTAGGCGCTACAATGGCGGCGAGGTCCTCTCCGGGGTTCAGCGCCGGAGGCGCT
>Ga0209930_1000504_pt1 | contig 94790 bp, 105 predicted proteins | sample ThiBiot_500_biof_2_FD_183948 | JGI IMG/M metagenome (GOLD analysis project Ga0209930, IMG submission 183948) | Wastewater bioreactor microbial communities from Cape Town, South Africa - Thiocy_cont_500_biof (SPAdes) | ecosystem: Engineered > Bioreactor > Thiocyanate-remediating >...
CCGCTCAGCACACCCCTTCCGCGCAAGGCTCTCAGGACCATGCGGGCATGGACATGCCGGGCATGGATATGACCGACACGAAGGCGTCCGGTAACGGCGCCACGATGGACATGGGCTCGATGCAGGGCGGCCAGGCCCCGCCGGACGCGCGCAACTCGGACGATTATGCCGACGGCTACCGCAACTCGACGCTGCCGGGCTATGAGATGGCCGACAAGCTCTCAATCCCCAAGATACTTGTCGATGAGCTTGAGTTCACCAGCGGCAACGAGGGTCAGGGCGTGGGCTGGACCGTGCTCGTCACCAAGGGTCAGGACAATGACAAGCTCTGGCTGCGCAGCCAGGGGCTCAAGAACTCCCGCGACCAACGTCTCGATCCGGAGAGCAGCGTCGAGGCGCTGTGGTGGCACAGCAAGAACCCGTTCTGGGGCACGCTGCTCGGGGTCAGGCAGGATCTCGGCAAGGGTGCGACCACCTGGCTGGCCGCCGGCGTCGAGGGACTGGCGCCCTATTGGTTCGACGTCCAGCTCACCGGCTATGTAGGAACCGATGGGCGTCTCGCGGCGCGCGCCAAGGCGTCCTATGAGGTCTTGTTCACCAATCGGTTGATCCTTACGCCGCAGGTGGAGACCAATATCTATTCGAAGCGGTCGAGCGATCGGCAGCTCGGCAGCGGCTTCAGCAATGTCGAGCTGAGCGGACGGTTGCGCTACGAGGTGTCGCGCAAGTTCGCGCCCTATATCGGCTTCGTCTGGGAGCGCGCATTTGACGGCACGGCCGATTTCCGTCGCCTGCGCGGGGAAGGGCCTTCCGAACACAGGCTGGTGATCGGCTTGCGCGCCTGGTGGTGATCCGCGGATGGCCACTCGAGGGGTCGACCGCGAACGCGCCGCGTGACAAGGCTGGATCGCAAGCCAACGGTCGCTGGCCGGCCTCCTTTTTCGTCTTGTTGCTCGCGGCGGCTGCGGCGTCGGCGGGACAGACGGCCATTCTCGCCTTCCTTCCGGCACTGGTCGACCCGGCTCGTGGCGCGCTATCGTCAAGCGCTCATGATTTTCATGTCGCGAGCCTGACCGCGGTCCATCCCCTGGCAGCCTTGCTGGCGGCGCCGCTCTGGGGCTGGATCGCGGACCGGGTCGACTATCGGGCGATGTTGCGCGCAGCGCTGGTCATCCTCGCCCTGGTGACCGCGCCGATCGGCCTCGTCGGGCTGCCTGAGCTTTATGCATTGCGCCTGGTGGCGGGGATGGCGTCGGCCGCCATCATACCGTTGGGCTTGCTCTGCGCGAGCTTTGCCGCAAACGAGCGCGCGGACCAGGCGCGGCGCTTCACCTGGCTGACCGCCTTCTTGTTTCTGGGCGATCTCGCCGGTCCGCTGGTGGCGGAGGTCTCGGCCGCGATCCTGCCCCGCGCTCCCCTCATGATCCTCGCTTTCGGCATCGGTGCCGTCGGGGCGGCGCTTTGCGCCGTGCGTCTGCCGCGCTGGTGTGCACCTTGCATCGATGGCGGAGACCTGCCCGCGCCGACGCTCGGCGCGACGCTGATCCTGCTTTTCGTCACGATCGTCGCGGGCGGCGGGCTGGCGGCGATGCATGTCAATCTCCTGGTGACGCGGAGCGTCATTTCGCTGAGCCGCGAAGAGATCGCCTGGATGCTCAGTCTCTGCGGATTGGGCATGCTGGCAGCACAGATCTTCCATGCGAGGCTCGATTGGCTGGTGACCATGCCGAGGCGGCTTGCGGGGCTGACGCTCGGCCTGCTGGCTGCGGCGCTCTTCCTGTTCCCTGTCGCCGCGAGCATGGCCGAACTCAGTGGGATCATCGTTGCTGCCGGCTGGAGCTCGGCAACCCTTCGATTGGTCACCAGCTTCTGGATCAGCGGTGCGGCAGCCCCTTCGGGTCTGAAGCTCGGTCTCCAGCATTCCGCCGCCAGCATCGGGCAGGCGCTCGCGCCGCTGGCGATCGCCGTCGTCGCTCCCGGGGCGCAGCACTTAGTCTTGTGGGGGATTGGTGGTCTGTCGCTGGCGCTGCTTGTGTCCTTGCCGCTCGCCTGGAGGCCGCGCGCCATCGTGAAATCTTCAGCGTGATGAGGGGTAGGGGGCATCAATGCGTATAGATCATTAGGAACCCTATCGCATGCTTCCGGGAGCCGTTCATGAAGACCCGTCTTTCTGCCGCCTTGCTGTTCCTCGCCCTGCCCGGCGCAGCGCTTGCGGCGAATGATGTCGTCGTCCACCGGGACCCGGGTTGTGGATGCTGTGAGAAGTGGGCCCAGGCGCTTCGCGCGAAGCTGGGCCGCACGGTCGTCATGCGCGACGATGCGTCGCGCGGGGCGCTTCAGCGGAGGGCCGGCATGCCGGGCACGCTGGCATCCTGCCACAGCGCGATGGTTGATGGCTATCTGATCGAGGGCCATGTCCCGGTCGCCGATATCAAGCGCCTGCTGGCAACCCGTCCCGTAGGCGTCAGAGGCATTGCGGTGGCGGGGATGCCGATCGGCTCGGAGGGCATGGAAGTGGCAGGCGCCGCCCGCCAACCCTATGCGGTGGTGTCGTTCGGCAGTTCGGGCCAGAAGGTCTTCGCGCGGCATTGATCACGCACGCCTCGGCTCTCGCTGGTGATTTCCTGTTTGAATGACTGGGACTTGCTCGCCCCCACCTGTATAGTCATTTGATGCATGCTCCCGCTCGCCCCCATAGCCGCGCATCCGCTCCCCGGACGAAAGCTGCTTCTGTGGGCGAACCCGCGGTCGACGCTGCCGGTGCGGAGAAGCAACCTCGCTATGTGGCGATCAAAGACAGCATTTTCGAGGACATCCGGGAAGGTCGCCTGAAGCCCGGCGACCAGACGCCGTCAGAGGCCGAGCTCGTCGAGACGTTCAAAGTCTCGCGCATGACCGCAAACCGGGCGTTGCGGGAACTGCAATCGGCCGGTGTCGTGGTACGGCGGGCGGGGCGGGGCAGCTTTGTCGCCGAGCCCCGGCCGATCGGGCAGCTGATCGAGATCCGCAACATCGCGGAGGAGGTGCGCGGCAGGGGCCACGCCTATCGCGCGCGCGTCATTTATAATATCGAGATACGGGCTGATGCGGAAAGGGCAGCTCTGCTGGAAGTCGGCTTGGGCACGCGCCTCTTCCATTCGCTTATCGTCCATCACGAGACCGAATTCCCAATTCAGGTCGAGGAGCGCTTTGTGCTGGCATCTGCTGCGCCACGCTACGGAGAGAGGGATTTCAGCGCCTCGACGCCGAATGAATATCTGACACGTGTTGCCCCGCTCGAGCGAGTAGAGCACCGGGTGTGCGCGGCGATGCCGGATACAGCCATGCGAACAATGCTGGGCCTCGCTGAAGGAGAACCAGTGCTAATGATGACGCGCAGAACCTGGAGTCGCGGACGTCTCGTATCGCACGCTTGGCTCACGCACCCGGGCAATCGGTTCGAGCTATCGGCGGCTTTTTCTGTTGGGACCTAGCGATCAGCCCGCGCCCAACTTGACGGCCGATTTGCGCCTGCGCCGCAACCATCGCACGTCGGCGCGACTGAAGCTCTTAAACAGCAGGTAGAAGCCCGTCCCCGACAGCCACAAAGTACCGAACGCAACGAAGACGATCAGCGGGTGATTGAAGCTGGTGCGGTTCACATAGTCCATATTGTGGAGCATCCAGAAGAAATCCCAGGTGCGCCATGTGTCGCCGCGCATGACCAGGAATCGGCCGGTGTCGGCGGAGATGTAGGCGCTGCTGTTCTCTGCGTCCGCGAAATCCAGTCGCCACATGGTGCCTTCGTGCTCGCGCGCTTCCACATTCGGTTCGGCGAGCAACGTTGCCTTGCGGATCGGTGCTTCATTCACCATCGTCGCGACGTCGCGCGCGACCTGCTCGTCGACCCGAACCGGGGCGCCGCTCGTCGCGTCGATTAGCCGCGTGCCCGTGGTGGATCGAAGCTCGTAGACGGGGCGTGTGGCAAGGGACCGCAAGGCGATGCCGAGCACGGGACCATCAAGAGCGAGCTTTGCCGGCGCAATATAGTCACCGGCAGGTAGGGCGTGCTGATGGCTGGCCTGCGCACTGTGTCCGCCGACCTTCTCCTGATCGAGCAAGGCCATCATCGAGCCGCTCAGAGCCCAAAGGAGAAACTGCACGCCCAGGATCAGGCCGACCCATTTGTGGATGCGCCGAAAAAAGAGCGGGGTGAACCGGATTTTCTTCATGCCTTCTTCTTCCTGCGCCGCGGGAACGACCAAAGCAGCAGCCAAGCCCCGGCCAGCGCCATGGCAAGGGCACTCCAGGTCGCCACGCGCAGCAGCGGATTGTTGACGTCGGAGCGATCGTCATAGTCCATGATGTGCAGCATCCACGCGAAATCGAACACGCGCCACAGCGCATGGCGGCGCGAGATCAGCTCACCGGTCTGCGGAGAGAGATACAGGGTTGGCCGGTTCCAGGCATCGAATTCGACCTGCCAATAGGGAGGCTTGCGCGCCTGCATTTCCAGTGGCGCCGTCGTCAGCAGCCGGGCTGCGACGATGTCCCCGGTGCCGCTGTAGATGCGCCGAGCGGCGGCGCGGATTTGTGCCTCGCTCAAATCGGGGATGGGCTGTCCCGAACCTGCATCGAAGAGTCTTGGACCACCCGAGGTTTGCGCGCGCCAGACGGGCTGATCCATGAACCGTTGCAGGCGGATCTCGGACGCGTCGGGAGCCGATTGAACAATCCGCGCCGGCGGGACGAAGCTCGCAAGGTCGATGGGGGCGACGACCGGTGGGCGGACCAGATCGTCGCCATGGATGATGTCGATATGGACGGCCACCATATAGAAGCCGGTCAGCGTCCAGAGCAGAACCTGGACGCCGACGATCAGGGCCAGCCACTTGTGCGTCCGGCGGATGACCAAAGGCCAGCGAATTGCCATGTGCTGCCCTTCAGAACGCGGTTCGGAAGCCGGCGTAGAAGCGCCGTCCGAGCAGATCATAGGTCATCGTGTCGGTGTTGGCATCGGTGAAGCTCTGGATATAGGGCGCCTTGCGGTCGAACAGATTATCGGCCCCGATCTGGAAACGTGTCTTCTCGTCGATCGCGAAGGCAAGCTGAAGATTGTGGTAGAAGACGTTCGGCGTGCGGTAGCCGATGTCGCCGGCCGATGCGTTGAAGTCGGTCGCCTTGCCGATCCATTGTGTCGACCAGGTCGCGCTGATGCCGTCCTTTTCCGCCGTCAGCACGCCATAACCACGCCATTTCGGATAGCCGCCATTGCCGCCCCCGATAAACCCGTCGAAATAGATCGGCGCGCCGCCGGGGAAGGGGTTTACGACATATTTGTTGAGATAGGTCATGTTGAGATCCAAGGAGATCTTCACCTCGCCCACCGCACCACTGTACACCAGACCCAGATCGAGACCATTCATCTCCTCGCGGCCGGTGTTGATGGGCTGGGCGGAGAGGTAAGTGACCTCGCCGGTCAGCGCGCTGCGCGTAAAGTCGCTGCAGAACGGGTGCGACAGGTTCTGGCTCGCATAGCAGACTGCGAGCTTGGTCGAGCCGGGAATGGCCCGGATCGCGTCCTTGATCTTGATGTCGAACCAGTCTGCCGTCAGCGACAACCCTGGGATGATGCCGCGCGGCGATATCACCGTACCAACGGTCCAGGTCGTGGAGCTTTCGGGCCGAAGGCTCTGGTTACCGCCCACTGTGGTGAGGATCGTGGTGCCGAGCTGCGTATAGTTGGCCGGCACACCGGACGCCTGACAATTGGCGATCAAGGTCACGTTGCCGCTGGAGGTGTAGCGCGAGCAGGGATCGGTCGTGGTCAGATTGCCTTCCGAGACGCCGCCGAAAAGCTCCGGCACGTTGGGAATGCGAAAGCCCGTCCCATAAGTGCCGCGCAGACGGATGCTGTCATTGACTACCCAGTCGGCACTGAGCTTGTAATTCCAGTCGCTCCCGAAGAGATTATAGTCTGAGTAGCGGACTGCGCCATCGAGCGTGAGCGCCTTGGCGAAAGCTGTGTTGGCAAGCACCGGCACCGATAGCTCGAGATAGGCTTCCTTGGCGGTGCTCGAGCCCGAAATAGGATCCTGCTGATTGACGTTCGCCACGCCGAGCACCGTCAACGGGTCGGGATCGCGCCAGCCTTTTTCGCGCCGATAGACCACGCCGGTGGCGAAGGACACCGCGCCGGCTGGAAGGGAGAAGAGATCGCCGTTGAGGTCAGCCGTGACCGTGCCGAGTTCGTTGCCTCCGCGATCGCGCGAGGTGAACAGAATATAATCCAGAACCTGAGGTGTCAGGTCTCCGAACCCAAGATAGTCACCGCAGGGGATGGCCGCGCCCGCCGTGCTGGAGCATTTGCTCCTGTCGAGCGTGTTCGCGACGCGCTCGAGATTGGCGATGTTGGTCGAGCCGTCGACGGCCGTGTTACGCCCGAAGCTGCCCGCGACTTCCCAGGCCCAGTCGTTCGCCAGCTTGCCGCGCAGCCCGAAGGTGCCTTGCCAGGTATCGGTCTCCTGGAAGAAGTGGCGCGCGCCGGGTTCGGCGAGGCGGCGCTGGGCCAGGACCAGGTTCTGGCCGGTCGGATTGGTCGGATTGCTGGCTGGTATCGAGAGATTGCGCAGCGTGCCGGGTGTCGCGATCTGATTCGACTTGCGGAACGTATAGAGGAACTCGCCGAACGCCTGGATACCGTCGGTCAGCGCATAGTCCGCGAAGAAGGCCGTGCTGACGCGCTCGACTGGGCTGACCGCATTGAGAAACGGGTTCGAGTTGAAGTTGTGCTTGGCGGGACTGTAAGGCTCGTAGAAGTTCCCGTTCCCTCCGGGTACCTGGTTGAAGTTGATCTGTTGGCCGTTGGGCAGCACCGCGCGTCCGCCGATCGTCGAGGCGCTGTTGACGCAGCTCAGCGAGCCCGGCGTCGTTTCAGCGAGCGAGCAGGGCGCACGCGAGGCCATGTTGACGGCGCTGGTCTTCTGGTAGGTGACTGCTGCCATGAACCCGCCACGATCGTTGCGAATGCCCCAAAGTAGGTCCGCGGTGAGATCGGAGCCGTCGCCGCGCTCGGTAATGCCTTGTCGGACGCTGAGACCCAGGCCTTCATAATCGGTGCGCGTGACAAGGTTGACCACGCCGGCCATGGCATCGGCCCCGTAGATAGCGGACGCGCCATCCTTGAGGACATCGGTGCGTGCCAGCGCCACGACCGGGATCATGTTGAGATCGGGTGAGGAATTGGCGCCGGTGCCGCCCGCGACGAGGCGTCGGCCGTTGAGGAGCACGAGTGTGCGCTTGATGCCGAGGCCGCGCAGATTGACCTGAGCAGTGCCATAACCGTTGTTGGTCCAGTAGGCCGATGTCTGGTTGCCCGCGAAGCCGGCATTGGCCGGCAAACGCTGCAAGGCGGTTTCGATATTGACGATGCCGGTATTTTGGATCTGCTCGGCGGTGACCACGGTGGCCGGTCCAACCCCGGCCAGATCCTGCCGACGGATTCGTGAGCCGGTAACGACGATGTCGCTGTCATCCCCCAGGACTTGTGCTTTTGGCTGCGGTGTCGGATCGGCCTGAGCGAGAGCCGGCGCGGCGTAGCCCGCGACGATGGCGGCGCTGCCGAGCAGGGCCATCCTGATGGTCATGTGCAATCCCCCTGACGTTTTAGAACAGCCACAGACAACATCAGTTGTATATACAGGTCAACAGTATTTTTCCTGTTTTTCCAATACCTTATTCTCGTGAAATTTAGATATAGATATAGCTATAATACGCACGCCAGACGTCGAACCCTCATGACTGAAGAGATATTTTTGCGAGCGCTCATTTGCAAAGCTGCTGAGATAGGAGATAGAATATCATATCGTAATACAGCCTCGCACGCTTCGATTTGATGATCGGGACATTTGGCCGGCAAGAATGCGAAGCGGCATGATCACATGTTATTGGTGTCGGCGTGATATACCTAGGTATAGCGCTAGAGATGCTCCGGGAACATTAGTCCTTTGCTGAGCTTGCACGCGCCAGGGAAAGTAATACCGATGCGGACCGCATTTGATCCTCGTTTCCTGGATGTGTCGCGCCTTCTTCCGGATTGAGCCGCAGGTTCGCCTTTTGAGGCAGATGAAACGACTCCTGACGAAACGTCGTGCGACGAGTCCGGCGACCTGAGATCGTCGCGCAGCCACTGGGTCACTTGGCGATGATCCAATCCGGTTCGGCAGTGGCGGCGCAGTCCTCGAACGTCGATCGCATCCGCGGAGCCGACGGGCCGGCTTGTGCATGAGCCGCCCTGATTTTGCCGCTGGGCAGTACGGCAGGTTGCGAAAAATGCTTGCTGTGTCCCGGTCGGCGCGCGGGCGTGCAGCTCGCGCCTCGCACGATCACACGCGCAGCAGTCGCCCCACCGCCCGCATGATCGTCGCCCGGCGCGCCGCGTGCTCGGCAGCGTCGCGTGCAGCTCCGGTCATGCACCAGAGCTGGGTGAGGGCGGCGACAAGCCGGACGACATCCAGGGGCGTGAAGTCGGCGACGATCCGCCCCTCGGCCTGCGCCGCTGCGATCCCGTCCAGCTTCTCCCCGAGAAGGACCTCGCCGGCCGGGAGCATCAGAACATCCTGGCCACGCTCCAAATGATGCCAGGTCAGCAGCCTCCACAGGCGCGGGCGTTCGACCAGCAAGTCATAGGTGCGCCCCGCATAACCCTCAAGATCATTGGGATCGAAGCGATCGGCCTGCGCCGCGTCCATCACTTCCTGCGTCAGCGCGGCATCGAAGAGCGCCTCCTTGTCCCCGAAATAGGTGTAGAGCATCGGCTTGCTGATACCCGCCGCCTGCGCAATCCGGTCGATCCGCGCGCCCGCCAGCCCATGGGACGCGAACTCCTCGGTCGCTGCAGCCAGGAGCGTCTCGCGGCTCTGTGCGGCATTCCGCCGGGTTCGTTGCTTCATCACACCTCCAAGCATTGACGCATTCCAGGTTTCAAGTTACCTACCAGTTGGTAATATATGGAGTAACATATGTCCAATCACTGGTTTCTCACGGGCGCGTCCAGCGGCATCGGCCGCCATCTGGCCGAACTGATCCTGGCCGCTGGCGACGACCTTACCGCGACGGCCCGCAAGCCCGAAAGCCTCGATGATCTCGCGGCGAAATATCCGAGCCAGCTGCGCGTCGAAGCGCTCGACGTCACGGTCAAGGACGATATTGCTGCGGTCGTGGCCCGGGCGCAGGCGCGTCGACCCGTCGATATTCTGGTCAACAACGCCGGCGGCGGCGTGATCGGCGCCACCGAAGAGATGTCGGACGCCGAGGTCGAAGGCCAGATCGCGCTCAATCTCATGGCGCCCATCCACATCACCCGCGCCTTTGTCCCCGCCATGCGGCTGCGCGGGAGCGGCCGGATCATCCAGATCTCCAGCGCTAGTGGTCAGGGCTCGCTTCCGACGAGCAGTCTCTATCATGTGGCCAAATGGGGCCTGGAGGGCTTCAGCGAATGCCTCCGCCAGGAGCTTGAACCCTTCAACCTGTTCGTGACACTGATCGAGCCGGGCGGGGCGCGCACCAGCTTCAGCCACAATCTGCAATTCGCCAGCGAGATCGCCGCGTATCGCGATACGCCCGCCGGCCATATCCGCAAGATGTTCGAGACCGCCGGAAACGAGCTCTACACGCTCGACCCGCAAAAGATCGCGCAAGCGATCGTTGATGTCGCAACCAGCGACCATCCGCCGCTGCGCGTGACTCTGGGGGGTGACGCTTTCGGCGTTGTCCAGGCGGCGCTGCAATCGCGGCTCGCCTTTCTGCAGTCCCAGGAAGCGCTCGCGCGCTCGGTCGCTTTCGACAGTTGAGCTTTTCCGTCTTCCAGCTTTCGTCTCCGCGCGGTGCGACGCGCCTCACCGGGGCCCGGCAACCCTGTCGTCAGCGCCGTTATCCGATACTTAGGTATAGTCATCCGACACGATTGCAGAGGCGCCACACGGGCAATCGCTTGGTACCATCGCAAGAGAGGAAAACCCTCGCGGTCGCCAATCAAGGGTGCGCAGACCTTCGCAGTCTGCGTGCCCTTGATGTGGCAGCGCGCCGCCCAGCCACGCGCGTCATGAACGGGAGCGGCCTTCTGCGAAACCCAACGCTCCGCCGCATTTTCTATAAGCTCTCGCTCGAATTGCTGCGCGCCGCCTTCTTCTTCCTGCGATTGGGCTTGAAGAATGACGAGTGTTTGTGCGCGCGTCTCAATAGGCGAGGCACACGGCTTCCGGTCGCCGCCGCCGTTCTTTGTCACAATGGCAAACGGCTACGGCCGGCGACCCTGATCGATCCGGCGTGCGAGCACGTCGGCAAGGATGACTTCGTGTGGATCAAAATGTCCCAGCCCAGCGAAACAGAACTTGCCGACATCGCCGGGAATTACGGCCTTCACCCGCTTGCCATGGAAGGTGCCGACAACGGCCACCAGATTTCGAAGCTCGACGATCACATGCTCAGGGTTGAGAGCGCCATCACCGGCATCCGCGACATCCTGATCTCGGTGTTCGAGGCGAGTCACCTGCTCGAACAGCAGCGCCAAGGTGCGATCACCCGTTAGCTTGCCGCCCGGGCTGCGATCCTCGCGGTGCCTACCGCGATTGCCGGAATCTACGGCATGAATTTCGAGAATATGCCCGAACTGAAGACGCAATGGGGATATTTCGTCATCCTCGGCGTCATCGCTGCGGTCTGCATTGGGCTCTACATCCGGTTCAAACGTAGCCACTGGCTTTGACGGCGCAGATCGGCTTTCCACATCGCGCCGGGCTGAGGCTGCCGGGGGCCGGCCGCCACAATTCAATGCTTTCGAAGCGTCTCGATGCGGTGCCGGTCCAACGCTTCGAGCAAAGCCCTGCCGATCAGCGGCTTTGCGAGAACATGATCGAAGCCCGCCTCAGCGGCCCGCGAGGCCAGCAGCGTGTCATGAAAGCCTGAGATCATGATCGCGCGTCCCGACCATCCGATCTCGCGAAGGTGACGCAGCATCGCGAATCCGTCGATGTCGGGCATGCGATAGTCGAGGATGACGCAGTCTGCCTCCTTCGCGCGGGGGTCGGCCAACAGCGCGTGGCCGGTCGTATATCCCCACACGGCATAGCCGCGCGATCTCAGCAGCAGCTGGAGGCCACGCCGCACGCCGGGATCGTCGTCGGAGACGAGGATGGTGTATCTGCCATCATGCTGAGTGGAACGGACCGATGGCATTGCGAGAAGCGGACACCCGTGTGACGATTGCACCATCGATCGCATATCGCGCCTCGTCCCGTCGCTACGTAGAGGTCGCAGTCACTTCGGCTTGCGGCCCATGCCCGCGGCAAAGGCGATCCGCAGGGCTTCGGACAAATTGCGGACCTCGAGCTTGGCCATCAGGCTCGCGCGATGGACCTCGACCGTTCGCGATGAACAGCCCAGGTCATAGGCGATCGTCTTATTGGGCAGGCCGTTCGCCAGCCCTTCCAGCACTTCACGCTCCCGGGGCGTCAGTGCAGCGACCCGCACGCCGGCTTCAGAGGTTTCCAGAGTGCGAAGGTCGACATCGTCGAGACGCGCGAACGCGCGGCTGACGGCGCCGAGCAGGGCGGCTTTCTCGAAGGGCTTCTCGAGAAAGTCGACCGCGCCGCCTTTCATGGCCTGCACCGCAACCGACACGTCGCCATGGCCGGTCAGGACGATGACCGGCATATTGACCCCGCGTGCTGCCATGGCGGCCTGAATCTCGAGACCGTCCATCTCGGGCATGCGCACGTCGAGGATGACGCAGCCGACGGCCGCCGACTTCGCCTCCTTGAGAAACTCCACGCCCGAGGCATAGGTCACGACGTCGTAGCCCGCGGTCTTGAGCGCAAAGCTCGCCGCCTTGCGGATGCTCTCCTCGTCGTCGACCAGATGGATGACGCGTCTATCCCCCATGTTCCTCCTCCGCCCGCGCATGGATCAAGGTAAAATGAAAGCGCGCGCCGCCGCGGTCGGGGCGCTCCATCCAGATACGGCCCCCATGCGCTTCGATGATGGTCCGGCAGATCGAAAGGCCGAGGCCCATGCCGTCGGCCTTTGTCGACTTGAACGCCGTGAAGAGCTGCTCCCGGACCTCGTCGGCGATGCCGGGGCCGGTATCCTCCACGGTCACCTCGATCAGCCCGTCAGGGCGCAACCTGGTCGCTACCTTGAGGTCGCGAACAGGACACGCCGCCATCGCCTCGATGGCGTTGCGCATCAGGTTGACCAGCACCTGCTGGATCTGCACCCTGTCGACGAGAACCGGCGTCGCGGCGGGATCGACCGCGAAGAAGCTGCGGATGCCGCGCTCGCGTGCACCGACCAGCGCGAGCTCGCTCGCCTCGGCGACAACCTGCGGCAGATCGTGGAGGCTCTTGTCGACCTCGCCGCGGGCGACGAAATCGCGCAGGCGCCGGACGATATGGCCGGCCCGCAGCGTTTCCTGTGCCGCATCATCCATCACCGACCGTAGCGACACGAAGGGTTCGTCGTCCCGCTCGTCGAGCATGTCGCGGATCGTCTCGAGATAGAGCGCGACCGCGGCAAGCGGCTGGTTGAGCTCATGCGCGAGGGTCGAGGCCATCGTGCCCATCGCGCTCAGCCGGGAGACATGGACCAGCTCTGCCTGCAGTTCCTTGAGCCTGAGCTCATCCTGCTCCTTGGCGGTGAGATCCCGGATGAAGCCGGTGAACAACCGCTGCCCGTCTTCACCGGCCTCGCCAACCGACAGCTGCATCGGGAAGGTCGAGCCGTCGCGGCGCTGGCCGACCACGACGCGGCCGAGGCCGATGATCCGGCGCTCGCCGGTCTGGAGATAATGCGCGATATATTCGTCATGCCGGTCGCGATCGGGCTGGGGCATCAGGCAGGAGACGTTGCGGCCGACGAGCTCGGTTTCCGAATAGCCGAACAGGCGTTGGGCGGCCGCGCTGAACGACGTGATGTCGCCGGTCTCGTCGATGATGATCATCGCATCGGGGACGGTCGCCAGGATCGACTGGAGATGCTGCTCGCGGGTCTCGATTGACGCCCGGACCGCCGCCTCGTCGGTGACATCGCGACTGATGCAGGCAAAGCCTCGATGTGCGTCGCCTTCGAACAGGGCGCTGATCGTCAGGCGCGCGAGATACTCCGCTCCGTTCTCGCAGACCCGCCACGCTTCGCGCTCCAGCGTGCCTTCGTGAAGGGCGGCCGCCAGGTCTGCGCACGGGCGGCCGGCCGCAATCTCGTCGGGCGGGTAGAACAGGTCATGGGGCTGTCCCAGGACGCGATCGAGGGGCCAGCATTCGGCACGCTCGCCTTCTTCATTATAGCTCAGCACGATCCCGGCAGGATCGAGCAGCGTCAGGACATGGCCGCCAGCCTGTCGCAGGAACAACGGCGCAAGCCGCACCACCTCCCTGGCAATCTCGTCCGCCCCGCGCCTCGTGTCGACCATCGGCCGGCTCACATACCTGGCCGGGCGCACGTATCCGGGCGTAGCCCGACCGTGCCACTCAGCGCCGCGCGAGTATGGCCTTCATCTCGTCGATTTCCTGCCGCTGCGAGCGCTTGATCGATTCGCAAAGCCGGATGACTTCCGGATCGCTGAGCTTTGCTTCCTGGCACATCAGGATCGCCCCGGAATGGTGCGGGATCATCGAGCGCAGAAAGGCCGTGTCGCCGATCGTGGTCTGGGTGCGGATGAGTGCAAAGCTGCCGAAGAAGGCGACCAGCGACGCGGCGATCAGCGCGATGTTGGCGGCTTTCGATGGGAACATATGTCGCATCGCAAGGATCATCAGCACCACCATGGGCGCGACCATCATCAGCGTCATGTAGAGCATGTTGAGGTTGTTGTAGAAGCTGTCGAGCCCGTCGATCATGACGAACATCACCAGATACATGATGACGCCGCTGATGACGGTCTGAACGGCAAGGCTCCAATAGGCGCCCATCTTCCGGGTGTTCATGTGGGACGAATGGTCCATGGCGTATCTCCTTCGCTCGGCGCCGGCCGACCTGGGTATGAGTGCAACGCCCCGCTCTCTTGTTCGCCCCCGCCATCAGCCGTCCTGATGCTAAAACCAGAAGCGAACGCCGGCGACGAAGCTGGTGGCATGGACGTCCTCGCCCGCAAGCCTCGACAGCCGCGCCGTGTCTCCGGCTTTGCGCAGATAGGAAACGCCGATGTAAGGTGCGAACTGGCGGCTGAATTCGTAGCGCAGGCGCGCGCCGAGCTCTATGTTGACCAGCCCCGAACCGATGTCGTTCTCCGGAATATCCTGCGCGGCGAAATTGACCTCGGCGCGCGGCTGCAAGATCAGGCGCTGGGTGATGCGCTGGTCGTAATAGCCCTCGACCCGGCCCAGAACATCGCCCTTGGTCGAGAGGAACAGCGCGCCTTCGACCTCGAACATGCCAGGAGCCAGGCCCTCGACGCCGATCGTCGCGTAGGTGCGGTCGGGCCCGCGGCCGAAGTCCTGGCGGATACCGCCCTGAAGATTGAAATAGGGGTCGATGGCCCGGCTGTAGAGCACCTGCACCTCGGCGCTGTCGATGCCGCGGCCGAACTCGCCTTCGCCCTCGCTCTTGAGCCAGAGGCGGTTGATGTCGCCGCCGTAAAAGCCTTCGCCATCCCAGCGATAGCCATCGCGGCCGCTATGCGCCTGATACTCGAACAGGTTGAGCAGCACCTGCCCGAAATTGTTGCCGCCGCTGTCCTTCATCATGATGTCGCGCGAGCGCGCCATCTCGCCGCCGGGAAAATCCCGATCGGCGAAGTGGTCGCCTGGGGGCGGCGGCGGGGGCGCATTGCCGGCCGGAAGTGCGGTGCCGGTCATTTGCATGCCGGGCATGGCGGGCGTTCCCGGCGTCGCTGTCTGGCCATGCTGCGCATGGTCCATCCCGGGCATGTCGGGCATCGCGCCGTCCTGATGCTGGGAGTGGTCCATGCCCGGCATCTCCGGCATTGCGGGAGACGTGGATTGCGGCTGACCGGCCGCATTTGCTTGCGCCGCGGGAGTGGTCTGGTGCTGCGAATGGTCCATTGCCGGCATGGTGTCCGGCGCTGGCTTCTGAGCGCGCGGCCTGGCAGTGGGCTTGGGGCGCGGCGCGGCGGCCTTGTCCTTCTTTTTCTCCTGCGCCGGCCGCGCCCCGCCCGGCGGCGCCATGCCGGGCATGTCGTGCATCGAATGATCCTGGGCAAAGGCGGGTGCGGCGGCGAGAAGGGCGATCGCGCTCACCAGCGGCGTGAGGATGCGGGTCATTGCGCGTCTCCCTTCGGACGCACGCTCACGACCCGCATCATCCCTGCATGCATGTGGTAGAGGAGATGGCAGTGGAAGGCCCAGTCCCCGACCGCGTCGGCGGTGAAGTCCCAGCTCACCTTGCCGCCGGGCTGGACGATGACGGTGTGCTTGCGCGGCGCATGGTCGCCATGCCCGGTCACCAGCTCGAAGAAATGGCCGTGGATGTGGATCGGATGCCCCATCATCGTGTCGTTGATGAGATTGACGCGCACCCGCTCGCCTTCGATGAACGGGATCGGCTCGTGATGGTCCGACATTTTCTCGCCGTCGAACGACCACATGAACCGCTCCATGTTGCCGGTGAGGTGGATGTCGATGCTGCGGCTCGGCGCGCGCACGTCTGGATTGCGCTCGAGCGCCATCAGATCCTTGTAGACGAGCACCTTGTGGCCGACGTCGGTGAGGCCCTGGCCGGGCTCGCCGGTGCGGTCGACGGGCATCGGCGAGATGGTCTGGACGCTCGGATCGCGCTTCACCTGCGGCGCGTTCGAGAAGTCGCGCATCTTCATCGAACCCATCGCGTGCCCGCCATGATCCATGCCCGCCATCTGGCCATCGGCGCCCATCGCGCCGTGGTCCATGCCGGCCATCGATCCATGATCCATCCCGCTCATCGCGGAATGATCCATCCCCGAATGGTCCATGCCCGCCATGGCGCTGTTGTCCATGGTCGCCATCGCTGCCGCCGCGCCGGTCGCGAGGCGCGCGGACGCGTTCTTCTCGGCCGTCGGATCGACGCCCCGCATAGCGCCGCCCGACATGTCCATGCCTTCCATGCCCGGCATCGAGGACATGTCCATGCCCATGTCCTTCATGTCGGCGAGCGGCCGTTTGCGTAAGGGAGGCACCTCGCCAGCCATGCCGGCGCGCGGCGCGAGCGTGGCACGCGCCATACCCGAGCGGTCGATGGCCTCGCCGACAAGAGTATAGGCCTTGTCCTCGCCTGGGCTGACAACGACGTCGTAGGTCTCGGCGACACCGATCTGGAACTCGTCGACGGTGACGGGCACCACATTCTGCCCGTCGGCCTGGACGATGCTGAGCGGCAGGCCGGGTACGCGGACGTTGAAGGTGGTCATCGCCGACGCATTGATGACGCGCAGCCGCACCCGCTCGCCCGGGGTGAAGAGCGCGGTCCAGTTGTCCATCGGACCATGGCCATTGACGAGATAGGTGTAGGTCGATCCGGTGACATCGGAGATGTCGGCGGGGTCCATCCGCATCTGGCCCCAGTCGAGCCGGTCCTTGAGTGGCTGGTCCTTGCCCGAGAGCAGCCCGGCCAGCGTCTGGCGCTGGAAGTTGAAATGGCCGGGGTTGACCTTGAGACGCCGGAAGATCGCCTGCGGCGAGAGTGCGCTGTGATCGGCGAGCACGATGACATGCTCGCGGTCATAGGCGACCGGATCGGCACCGGCGGGGTCGATGATGATCGGGCCGTAATGGCCTTCCTGCTCCTGCAGGCCCGAATGGCTGTGATACCAGTAGGTGCCGCTTTGCACGACGGGGAACTGGTAGAGGTAGTTCGATCCCGGCTTGATGCCCGGAAAAGACACGCCCGGCACGCCGTCCATATTGGCCGGCAGGATCAGCCCGTGCCAGTGGATCGAGCTGTCCTCCTCGAGTTGATTGACGACGTTGAGCCGCACGCGCTGGCCTTCGCGCAGCCGGATCAGCGGGGCGGGGACCGTGCCGTTGAGACCGATTGCGCGGAACTGGCGCCCGTCGATGCTCATCGACTGCCGGGCGATGGTCAGCGTGATGTCTTCGCCCGACACGGTCGGTAGCGTCGGTCGCATCCCCGGCGAGATGGTCTGCGCCCAGGCAGGCAGCCAGGCTGATAATGCGGCGCCACCACCGGCGAGGGCCGCGCCGCGAAGGAACTGGCGGCGGTCGAGGGCAGAAATCATTCGGTTTGTCTCAGCTTGCGGAAAGAGGGCGGACCTATTGGAAATACGCAGCCCACCCGCCTGCCCCTCAAACTTTCTTCAAACTTTCCGCGAGGCGCGCCCGGGCGCGGTAGAGGCGGGTCTCGACGGCCTTCTGGGAGATGCCGAGGATCTCGGCGGTTTCGGCTTCCGATTTCTCGTCGATCGTCCGCAGGATGAGCGTGTCCTTGAGCGAGGCGGGCAGGGCGGCGATCGCCGTCATCGCCTCGGCGAGTTGCTGTTCGGCATCCAGGGCGCGGTCGGCCGAGGGGGCGTCGTCGACGATATGTTCGGCTTCGCCCAGAGGAAGGGCGAAGGAAAAGAAATTGCGGACCGCACGGCGACGGCGCCAGTCGTGGCATTTGTTGATGACGATCCGCGACATCCAGACCGGGAAGGGCCGCGTCCCATCATAGCGGCTGAGCGCGGAAAAGGCGGCCACGAAGCTCGCCTGAGTGACGTCGAGCGCCTCGTCGGGGCTACCGACATGGCTGCGCACGAGACGGTGTACCCAGCCCTGATGCCGGCGGACCAGCTCGCCATAGGCCGCTTGCCGGCCCCCCAGCGCCAGAGCCGCAAGCTCCCCGTCCGAGCAGTCGGGGAGGTGGAGCGTCATTTTTTCTCGGCCGTCAGCGCTTTCACGACGGCGTCGTCGAACTTCACCGTCTGGTCGGGGCGGAGCACCGCACGCATCGCGAAGATATGCTCGAGCGTTTCCTTCTGCAGCGCGCCCATCGCCTGGTGTGACCGGTCGACGGCGGCGGAGACCTGAGGCCCATAGCCATGTTCCGACCTGATGGCCTGCGCGAGCCATGCATTGTCGGCGCGCAGTTCCGCTTCCAGGGCCTGTCGGCGGATGGCGTAGCGGGCTTCGATAGCCTCGAGCCGTGCATGTTGCGCGCTATCCAGCTTGAGATCGCGATGGAGCAGGTCGTGCAGCTCATTCTCGACAGGGGGCGCCGGCACGACATAGAGCCGGCCGATCACGACCCCCGCTACTGCCGCAACAAACGTCAGCAGCACGAGAAGGAGAAGGCCGCGGCGATCGCGCATCATTGCGCGCTCAGCAGCGTCGAAGGAGCGAGCGCGAGCCGCGCGTCGAAGGGCGATGCCGCAGCATCTGCCGAACGCACTGGCACCGCGGAACCGGCGATGCCGATGAAGAGCGCGACCGCGGCTGCGACACCGAAGGTCGTGGCGCTCAGGCGCGGCATGGCCTGGAGCCGGGCGATCTCGGCCATGACGCGGCTGTCCAGCCCGGCAAGCCGGGGATCGAGGGGGGCTTCCCGCAACCGGCTGAGCATGTCGTCGAGGTGGTCCATGATGTTTCTCCGTCTTCTCTTCTCAATACGCAGGGTGGTCTTCTAACCCTTGTCCGGGAACAAAAAGAAAATTGCGAGGGGTGCAGGTCGCGGCTGCGTATTCTCTCATGTCACTGACAGGAGAATGTCCAAATGCGCTTCTTTTCGCCGCTCGCAGCCATCGCCGCCGTCGGCCTGAGTGTTTCTGCTCCGGCCTACGCCCATCCCAAGCTCGTGTCCTCGACGCCCGCCGCCAACGCCAGCGTCCCGGCGCCGTCGCGTATAACGCTCACCTTCAGTGAAGGTCTGATGCCGAAGCTGTCGGGCGCCGAGATCGTGATGACCGGCATGCCCGGCATGCCCAACCACCGCATGGCGGTAACCGGCTTCAAGACGTCCGTCGAAGGCGACAAGACGCTCGTGCTGACGCTCGCCAAGCCGCTCATGGCGGGCAGCTATCAGGTCGCCTGGCACGTCGTCTCGACCGACACGCACCGCATCCAGGGCAATCTCGCCTTTACCGTCAAGTGACGCCATGAACGACGTGGCACTCGTCGCCGTCCGCTGGGCGCTCTACGTCGATCTCGGCCTGCTGTTCGGCCTGCCGCTGTTCGCGCTCTATGCGCCCGGCGGCGGCCGGATGGTGCAGCGGCATCTGCCGATGGCGGCAATGGTGGCCGGTCTCGCCTGTCTCGCCCTCCTGCTGTCGGCGCTGGGGTTCGCGTTGCAGGCTGCGGCGATGACCGGGCTGCCACTCGCCCAGCCTGATCTTTCCATGGTCGCAGAGCTGTTCAACGGCACTTCCATGGGAACGGCGCTGAAGGCGCGCCTCGTCGCGCTCCTCGTTCTTCTGCTCTGCATCCCCTTCTATCGCCGGCAATCCCGTCCTGCCTTCATCGCCTCCACTCTGGCGGGCGCGGTCGCGCTCGCGACCCTCGCCTGGAGCGGGCATGGCGCGGCCGGCGAAGGCGAGGCGGGCTGGCTGCAACTGCTGGCCGATCTCATCCATCTGCTCGCCGCCGGCGCCTGGTTCGGCGCGCTTGCCGCCTTCCTCGCGCTGGTTCTTCCCAGGCTCGCAACCGATGATGTCGCCGCTGAAGACATGGACCAGGTCACACTGGCCGAGGAAGCCCTGCGGGGTTTCTCCCTCGTCGGCACGATCATCGTCGCCCTGCTGATCCTGACCGGGACGGTGAACGGCTGGTTTCTGGTCGGCCCGGGCAACATCGCCTCGCTCGGTCAGTCGAGCTACGGCCTGCTGCTCATCGCCAAGCTGGTGCTGTTTGGGGGCATGCTGGGCCTTGCCGCGCTCAACCGCTACCGCCTGACCCCGGCACTGGCACAGGCGATCGAGGAAGAGGACGCGCCACGGGCGCAGGCGCTGTTGCGCGCGAGCCTCTTCGTCGAAGGCGGGCTTGCGATCGTCATTCTCGGGCTCGTCGCCTGGCTGGGGACACTATCGCCGCCCATGTCGATGTAGCTTATCGTTTCGGACGCCTCGCGTTGGGAGAAGCCAATGCAATCCTACACCCCGCCGCTCGGGACCGGATCGACGAAAGACTATGATCGCGCGATCCGCCTGTGGACGCGGGAGAAGCGGTGGCGTGCCGCCATGCTCGCCGCCCTGGCGCCCAAAGCCGGTGAGACGGTCGTCGACGTCGGCTGTGGCACCGGCAGCTTCGCGCTGATGCTCAAGCAAGCCGAGCCCAGGACGCAGGTGATCGGTCTCGATCCCGATGCCGAGGCGCTCGACATCGCGCGGCACAAGGCCGCTGCGCGGCAGGCCGATATCGACTGGCGTCAGGGATTTGCCAGGGACGTGGCCCCGGGCACCGCCGACGCTGTCGTATCGAGTCTCGTGCTGCATCAGATGCCGGTCAGGGAGAAGGCGGCAACCCTGCGCGCCATGTTCGCCATGCTGCGCCCGGGTGGCCGCCTGGTGATCGCAGATTATGGCCGCCAGCACGGTCTCATGCGGCTCGCCTTTCGCCTGACCGTGCAGCGACTCGATGGCATCGATGATACCCGACCCAACGCCGACGGCGTGCTCCCCGGCCTGATCGCGGCGGCCGGCTTCAGGCATGTGGCCGAGACGTTTCGGCTCTTGACCATCACCGGCGCGATCGAATTGCTTACCGCGCATCGACCGGCGCAGGCCCAGGGCCTTACGGTTGCGAACGACCTTGGCTGATCCCGGCCGAGCGACCGGGTACGCCGATTTGGCCGCTTAGGCGATTACGTATTGACCCTGACACGGTGTCAGACCCTAGATCGTCAGGCGTCGAAAGGAGCAAGGCGATGAACGAGACACATGGAGCGGCGCATGGCGGCGGTTGCTGCGGCGGCCACGGCGGCGCGAAAGCGGCGACCGGCATCAAGGACCCGGTCTGTGGCATGACCGTCGATCCGGCGACCACCGCGCACCATGCCGATCATGGCGGTGAACGCTATCATTTCTGCAGCGCGGGCTGCCGGGCAAAGTTCATCGCCGATCCCGAGCGCTATCTCGGCCCGCCGGCACCGCCGTTCGCAGCGCCCGTGGGCACGATCTGGACCTGCCCTATGCATCCCGAGATCCGGCAGGACCATCCCGGGTCCTGTCCGATCTGCGGCATGGCGCTCGAACCCGCGACCGTGACCGCCGACAGCGGTCCCAGCCACGAGCTGGTCGATTTCACGCGGCGTTTCTGGGTTGGCCTGGTGCTGGCCCTGCCGGTGCTGATCCTCGAGATGGGGGCGCACCTGTTTCCTGTGATCCATCGCCTCGTGCCGATGTCGACCTCGGTATGGATCCAGTTCGTGCTGGCGACGCCTGTCGTGCTCTGGGCGGGCTGGCCGTTCTTCGAGCGTGGCTGGGCCTCGCTCAAGACCCGCAACCTCAACATGTTCACCCTGATCGCGATGGGGACGGGGGTCGCCTGGATCTACAGCGTCGTCGCGACGCTCGCGCCTCAGCTGTTCCCGCCTGCCTTCCGCGGCGAGGACGGCATGGTTGCCGTCTATTTCGAGGCCGCCGCGGTGATCACCGTTCTCGTGCTGCTCGGCCAGGTGCTCGAACTGCGCGCGCGTGAGCGGACCTCGGGCGCGATCAAGGCGCTGCTCAACCTCGCGCCCAAGACCGCGCGCCGGATCGCCGCCGACGGGAGCGAAGAGGAGATCAGTCTCGATCTGGTCGCGGTCGGCGACCGCCTGCGCGTGCGGCCGGGCGAGAAGGTGCCGGTCGACGGCGTAGTCGAGGACGGCCGCTCCTCGCTCGACGAGTCGATGGTCACCGGTGAATCCATGCCCGTCACCAAGGCCAAGGCCGACACGGTGATCGGCGGCACGCTCAACCAGACCGGTGCGCTGGTGATCGTCGCCGACAAGGTCGGACGCGACACCATGCTTGCGCGGATTGTCCAGATGGTCGCCGAGGCGCAGCGCTCGCGCGCGCCGATCCAGCGCATGGCCGATCAGGTGTCGGGCTGGTTCGTGCCCGTGGTCATCGCGGTTGCGGTGGTCGCGTTTATCGCCTGGGGTATCTGGGGCCCCGAGCCGCGCTTCGCCTATGGGCTGGTGGCGGCGGTCGCCGTGCTGATCATCGCCTGTCCCTGTGCACTGGGTCTCGCCACGCCGATGTCGATCATGGTGGGCGTCGGCCGCGGCGCCGGACTCGGCGTCCTTATCAAGAATGCCGAAGCGCTCGAGCATATGGAGAAGGTCGACACGCTCGTCGTCGACAAGACAGGCACGCTGACCGAAGGCCGCCCTGCCGTCACCCAGGTCGTGCCGGCGCCCGGCTTCGACGAAGCCGAGTTGCTGCGGCTTGCCGCCTCGGTCGAACGGGCTTCCGAACATCCGCTCGCGCTGGCGATCGTCGAGGCTGCGAAGGATCGCGCCATCGCCACGAGCGACGTCACCGACTTCGACTCGCCGACCGGGCGCGGCGCGCTCGGTACGGTCGAAGGGCGGCGCATCGTCCTCGGCAATGCGCGGTTCCTCGCCGACGAGGGCGTCGCCACCGAGGCGCTCGCCGGCCAGGCCGACGCACTGCGACGCGATGGCGCCACCGCAATCTTCATCGGAATCGACGGCACCGTCGGCGGTGCCTTCGCCATCGCCGATCCGGTGAAGGCCACGACGCCAGAAGCGCTCGCCGCGCTCAAGGCGGAGGGTATTCGCGTGGTCATGCTGACCGGCGACAACCGCACGACAGCGGAAGCGGTCGCCCGGCGCCTGGGCATCGACGAGGTCGAAGCCGAGGTGCTGCCCGATCAGAAAAGCGCCGTGGTCGCCAAGTTCAAGCGCGAGGGGCGGGTGGTCGCCATGGCCGGCGACGGTGTCAACGACGCCCCCGCGCTGGCCGCCGCCGATGTCGGCATCGCCATGGGCTCGGGCACCGACGTCGCCATCGAGAGCGCGGGCGTGACCCTGCTCAAGGGCGACCTCACCGGCATCGTCCGGGCGCGTAAGCTCAGCCAGGCGACCATGTCGAACATCCGCCAGAACCTCGTCTTCGCCTTCATCTACAATGTCGCGGGCGTGCCGGTGGCGGCGGGCGCGCTCTATCCGCTGTTCGGCATCCTGCTCTCGCCGATCATCGCGGCCGCCGCCATGGCGCTCTCCTCGGTCAGCGTGGTCACCAACGCGCTGCGACTCAACCGGAAGGCGCTGTGAACATCGGCGAGACGTCTCGGCGGAGCGGCGTCTCGGAGCGGATGATCCGCCATTATGAGAAGATAGGCCTCATCCCGGCGCCGCCGCGCCGGGGTGCGGGCTATCGCGACTATGACGAGCGCGATCTTCATCGCCTGCGGTTCATCGCCAATGCGCGCGATCTGGGGTTTCCGATCGAGGAGATCCGCACTTTGCTCGGCCTTTGGGCGGATACGGGTCGCGCGAGTGGCGAGGTGAAGCGGCTTGCGCTGGCCCGTGCCGAGGAATTCGAGCGCAAGGCGGCAGCGCTGACGGCGCTGCGCGACACGCTGGTCGATCTCGCCGAACGCTGCCACGGCGACGCGCGGCCGGATTGTCCGATCATTGCCGAACTCGCCACGGGCCGATCCGCATAACGTCCGATGTCGCAGGATGGTGAAGCCTAATGGCGATCGTCCTCAGGCGATCCGTTCAGGTCCACAGCAAACGCGATCCGTAGCAAGTCGGGCAAACTTTGGGCTCCCAGTTTGACCATCAGGCTGGCTCGATCCAGCTCGACCGTGCGCGGCGTGGTACCGAGTTCATCTGCGATAAAGCTATTGGGATAGCCTCGCGCAATCCCTCTAAGAACGGCCCGTTCGCGCTGCGTCAGTCTCGCGGCTTTCGACAGCGCGTCGGCCTGTTCTGCGGCACGCCCGGTTATATTCTCCAGCGAGCTGAAGGCGCGGTCGATCGCGCCAAGCAATGCGGCCTTTTCGACCGGTTTGGCGAGAAAGTCGGCAGCGCCCGCCTGCATTGCCTGCACGGCGAGCGTGGGATCGCCATTGCCGGTGAGCATGACGACAGGCATATCAATCCCGCGTCGCGTCAGCTCCACCTGGACCTGAAGGCCGTCCATGTCCGGCATGTGCATGTCGAGGATCACGCAGCCTTTCTTAGCGTCACCCGCGGCCGACAGAAACTCCGGCCCCGAAGCGTAGGCCTCGACGGCGAAGCCGGCGGTACGCAACGTGAATCGCAGTGCCTTTCGGATTGTCTCTTCGTCATCGACGATGTGAACGACGCGCTTGTTCCCCATACTCCTCGGATCGATCTGGAGTGCCGCGCCGCAAAGGCACCGCTATTGGGGAGGCCTCTTACGGGCAGGACCATGGTCCAAGGTCAAGGCCGAAATATTGCCGCAGCAGTTCCAACGGCGCAGGTGCTCGACATCGCCCCGATACGGCGGCTCTTACCACTGGAGTTCGGGCACCTCCGTCTGGTCTCCTGGAAGGGGGGCGCCCCAAAACGCGGCGGCCGAAAACGTACACGCCCTCAACGGGGCTGAACGCGCTACCTGCAAAAAGGGGCGTGAGGCCCAAAAGTGCGTCTGTCGGGCTCGACTTCAGAGCCGCAAAGCTCGGGCACCTGCTGGGGACATAGGAGCCGTTCTAGGCCGAGAATCTGACGTCGCTGACCAATCCTCAGGTCCGGACAAAAATTGGAAACAGTACACATGCGAGAAAATTGTGAGCGGCCAGTCATTCGCTATCCCAAGGACGTACCGGACGCACCCTTTGACGTTTCCCGAGACCGTCGTGCCGGACGTGTGCGACAGTGAACATAGGCGCCGCACCCCATCGACCCCCCTTCTTTTAAACGGCAGTCTATCGCACCCAATGCGTAATCCGACGAGTTTCATTCTCTCGGAAGGTGCATAGCGATAGGTTTGCGCTTATGACGCGCTGCGGCCCTCCAGCGTGTGCGGCTGACCACTCCCGGCGGCAACCTGTTTGTCGCCGGGAGACCAATTGACCTATCGGCGCGGCTCCGGCGCATCGGGATACCGCGCGTCATAGGCGGCCGCATGAGATCCGACGCCAAAGCGCTGGATCGCTGCTTGTTCGGCCGCGATGGCGTGCGCCAGCGTGACGGGCTTGTCGAGTGCATCCGCCTGCGCATGCGCTAGCTCGGCTGCGTGCCATGCCTCAAGAATATCGCCATCCGAAAGAATCGGAACGCCATGCTCCTCCATCAGCACGTCAAGCTGGTGTAGCAACTCGGCGGCGCGATAGGGCTTGGCGATAAAGCCCGCACGGTCGGGTAATGCTTCCGGTTCAGGTCGGACGCGGCCTGAATTTACGAGAACGACCGTTTCGGGCCAGCGCTCCCGGATCGTGCTGGCGAGCGCCAGGCCATCCATGTCGCCGGGCATTTCAATATCGGTCATGACGATCCGAATGTCTTGGCGCTCTTCAAGAATTGTGAGCGCGTCTTGTGCGTCGCACGCCTCGAACACGCGGTATCCCGCATCCTGAGAATTTTGGTCGCGAAGACGCGCACGAGCGGTTCATCCTCGACAACCAGAGCAACACTATAGTCCAGCGCCGGACCTTGCGGTTTCTCCATCAGACTGGTTCCTCTACACCCCCCTTGGCGTCCTAAGTCTCCCCGCGCTGTGCCTCCGCGACGTCGCGGAGGATAGCGCTCCAACACGCGATAAGCAGCCCCTCATCGTCCGATCTCTCGTTGGTCGCGGCCGCGTAGATACCAAGGAGGCGGGCAACTTCATCGACCGGAGCGCCGCCCTGGCGCGCCATCAGCGTGGCGAACATCGCCAGCGCGCCGCCGATCGCGCGTACCAACGCAGGATCGGCGGCAAGCTGCGACGTGGATTCTGGCGTGTCGATGCTGTCGTCCGGCAGCGTGTCACCCGGCTTCATCGGGGAAACCCTTTCAGCGGCATCGATCGCCGCCTGCAAATGGTTCGCCGCGCGATGCTCTCTCGCCTCGTCGAGCATCGCGATAGCTTCGCGCATGTGGGCGATGGCACGCCGGCGAAGCGAAGCCAGATCTTTCATGTCCTGCCCTTGCGGAGGCAGGCCGTGGCCAACACCGGCCTGAGCGCTGGCGGATCGCCGGCCCTGGCGATCTCGACGGCATTCTTACCCGTCTGCCTGGCGCGATACGTTGCCTGACCGGCAAGGTGCATCAATTCGTCAGCGTTGCGCGGGGCATCGGAAGGGATCAGCACCGCCCCCATGCTGCACGTCACCGGATAAGGCGGGCCTGCCAGAACAGTCCTCAGGCGGGCGTGGATGTCCTGTGCGAAGCTCTGGCCTTCGGCGATAGGGCCAAAAATGCTCGGGCCTGTCGGAGGCCCTACCTGCAGGCCAGGCATGACGGCCAGGATCGCTGCAAACACTGCGACGGAATAGCCCTCGCGCGCGCCAAGGCCCCATGCGGATCCACAGATGATCGGCATATAGAGGCGCGCGAACCCGACGGTGGGCACGGCGTGGTCGAGCGCTGCGAGGGCCCCGGTGGCGGCGACGATCGCGAGCCAGATTTTCTCTCGCGAAAGAGCTTCAAGATACCCGGCCAATCGGCCGACAGGCAAATGGCTGTTCATGCGCGTTTTCCAAACTCGGCGAATCTTTCAACTTAGCAGCGGTCCGAAAAATGATACTTAAAACCCGTCGCCTTATAACCATCTTGCAGGCGATTCATGAAGGGTGAAACGCGCCGATCCTGGATGTTTACGTGCTACCGTTGCAGCGAATATCCGCCGATACCGGAAAGCCCTTGGTGTCAGCCAACAGGTCTTCGCCTATGATATCGAGATGGATCGCACCTATTTCGGCGGGATTGAGCGCGGCGAGCGCAATGTTTCGATCGACAATATCGAGCGCATCGCCACGGGATTGAAGATCAGCGCGCATCTTTTGCTGATGCAGCCCGAAATTCTGGCTGTGGAAGCCGATAGCTAGGCGAAATGTGGCCGGGCACGGCCTTTTACTGGCAACGCATGCGTAGCCATATTTCGAAGCTGTGCGGGCCTTGCGCGATGCGCCGGATCGCCGCCAGCATCCTGCGGCGGACAACCCACTGGAAACCTGCCCACGCTGCGCGCAATCTCGGCGTAGCTTTGGCCGCTGACTTTATTCAGCACGAATGTCTCGCGCGCTGCCGGCGTCAATGTGTCGAGAGTGGCCCTCATCACGGTTTCGGTGTCGTCGGCGCTGCCAAGCGCCCATTCGATCGTGATCGCAGCGACTGCTTCGGGGCGGCCCAGTTGACGGGCAGGGCGCGTTGTCGTGCGATATGGTCCGTGATCGTCATCGTCGCGCGTCTCGCCTTGCGGTTGGTTGGGGCACTGCCCGGTTGAGAAACCGACATTGAAATCCCGTTCACGGGCGCTGTCAGCCCGACTTGGTAGGGGCGCATCTCGTGCGCTAGGGGATGCGCCATCCATGCCTATCGACAGTCCTTCTTGAAACCGCGTGGCGCTTTACTTATTAAAGTTGCCGGGCGCCGTGTTCGGGTCCGGTGGACATGGAGGGCGCCGGCTCTTCCCGGCGCATCTCATGCCCAGATCGCTTCCCTAGGAGGATTTGGAAATGAGAAGCACGTTTGACTTTGCGCCGTATCGGCGTTCCACCGTTGGCTTCGACCGCTTGTTCAACATGCTCGAAGCGGGTCAGCGCGAGGATGATGGCTTTCCACCGTTCGACATCGTGAGGGACGGCGAGGACAGCTATCGCATAACGCTGGCCGTCGCCGGCTTCCGACCGAACGAAATCGAGGTCGTTGCCCAGCAGAATCAGCTCACCGTCACCGGCCAACGCGCCGAGGATGAGGACGAGGCCGACTATCTGCATCGCGGCATCGCGACCCGTTCGTTCGAGCGGCGATTCCAGCTTGCCGACTTCATCGAGGCCGGCGAGGCGACATTCGAGTATGGCTTGCTGAGCATCCAGCTCAAGCGGGTCGTTCCCGAAGCGATGAAACCGCGCAAGATCGAGATCAGCGGCGGTGCGAACGCCGCTAATGACCGCATCGAGGCACCCAAGGACGCCCAGGCGGCCTGATCGCGATCATAATCGGCTCGCCGGCGCCGTCCCCGTGGGGGCGGTGGCCGGCGGGTCATGCTCCAACTCTAGCCAGACAAGGAGATAACCGTCATGGCGCTCCGTGATTTGATCCCCTGGAGCCGGCAGGAGAACCGGCTTCCCGCGGGCGGGACCGGCGCGGCCAGTGGCGGCGTCCGCTTCGAGCCGCGCTGTCTCCCCTTTGTCGAACCGTTGACGGGATGGAGCGGCGGGCGCGATCCTCTTGCCCATGTCGAGCTGCGATTTCACGATCGTGATGCGGCCGAGCGCTATTGCCGTTCGACAGGACTGGTATTCCGGCTCGGCGCGTAGCCGGGCCTTCTAGGAGGTTGACGGGTTTGAGAAGTGTCGACGACGATCTGGACTATTACATGAGGCGCGCGGCTCAGGAGTGGGCGGCGGCCGAGACTGCGGCGATGCCAGAGGCGATCATCGTTCACGCGCAGCTCGCGCGCGCCTATGACGCACGCGCGCGGGCGCTCCGGGAGCATGCGGCGGGCGTGGCGTCATAGAACAGCCGCGCTAGAGCCTCTCCGGCTCGGCAGCCTCGATCACGGTGCTCAGCCGTTCGATCACGGCCGCGTTCGTAGCCGTTTTTGGAAGTTCGCGCTGCGCAAAGCGTTTCAGGCGTCGCACGTCGCGCGCGGGAAGCGCGAGGCGTAGCAATGTCTGGTCGAGCTTGTCCCGGTCCACTGACTGCGCCTGCTTGCCCGACTGCAGGAGATGATCGAGCAGGCGCTTGCGATCGGCGAAGCTCCAATCGAGCCGCGCCAGTTCATCCGGAGAGAGCGACAGCAGCGCGAGCGCAATCTCCATGATGTCGGCAAAGGGCAGCAAGACCGTGACGGTCCGGCTGCCCCGTTCACGCCAGCGCCGCAACGCGCTGCGGCTCATTGCCGGGTCTCTGAACCGGGCGATATATGCCGGTCGCCCGCGCCGCGCTCAGCGCGATCGAGCCAGCGCAGCGCTGCCATCACATCGTCGACCGGCACCGGGCTGCTGGCGCCTGGTGGGCGACGGAGGGCCGGTTGGCCCTCGACGGCCGAGCGATCGGACGCCCAGGAGGCGAGGATGGCGCGCTTCACTTCGGGCTCAAGCTGTGGGTGCCGAGCAACGATGAAGGGATCAAGGAACGAGCGTGTGTGCGACATGACATATCCTCCTTTCCTGCCGCGACTCTCTCCGAAAAGGGAGTTCCCAGAAGATTGGTTCGGACTTACTTAGGGTCAATGGATGAGGATGCGCCCAGCGCTTGCCGGGCGCTCGTTTTCTTCGTGCATTGAGCACTAAAGAACTAACGCGCAGTACACCGATTAAATTCCGTGGCGAACGGCCTCCGCAATCGCCGGCATCACGTCGATTTTATTCGAGGTATGTGCAACAGCGTTCGTGCTGACGATCCTCTCGACAAGCTCACCCAGAACGTGCGCCGCATCGCCGGCAAAAAGCGGATGCACGACCACGCAATGCGGTCGCGCGAACCCCATGCCGACCAGCTGGCGCGCCGCCTCGGCGAGGGTCCGGCCGGACGAGGCGATATCGTCGACCAGCACTGGCTGGCGATCGAGAAAAGCTGGGGCATTCGGAATCGAGATGGTGACGTCACGGTCGCCAGACCGGATTTTCTCGCACACGAGAAACGGAGCATCCGCATCGGCCGCCACCTGCGAGACCCACTGTTCGCTTTCCAGGTCCGGACCGATGATCAGCGGACGAGCGACATTGCGCTTGATCCACGAGGCCAGAAGCGGCGCGGCATGAACAATCTGGGTCGGGATGCGGTAGATTTCCGACAGCGCATGATAGCGATGGAGATGCGGATCGACCGTCACCAGCCAGTCGAGATGGCGGGACAGGATCGCGGCAAAGGTTCGCGACGTCACCGCCTCGCCGGGATGGAAGCGTATGTCCTGACGCATGTAAGCGAGATAGGGGGCGACGAGCCCGATCCGGCGTGCGCCCAGCTCGCGCGCCGTGTCGGCTGCGAACAGCAGCGGCAACAGCTTGGCGTCCGGATGATCGAGACTGGACAGCAGGATGACCTCGCGGTCGCTGACGTCGTTTACGACCCTGAGATAGGTTTCCCCGTCAGGAAACTGACGATGCTCGATCGTGCCGACTTCTGCATCGAGCGCGGCGAATAGCGGCTGTGCCAAGGCCTCGCTGCCTGGCAGCGCGAACAGCACGGGCCGGTTCATAGCGCTTCAATCCCGAAGATCGGCCCGTCGCTCACCGCATAGGCCGCCGCATAGTCGAGCTCGCCCGGACTCTCGGCATGGATGGTGCACAAGGGAGCCCCGGCATCCACCATCTGGTTCAGCCGACACTGCAGCGCGACGCCGGCGGCCTTGGCCATCGGCGCGCCGGCGAGCTTCGCGACCGTCGCAAGCTTGCGGTTGTCGATACTCACCAGGCGGCCGCGATGGGGAGCGATCATGTCCTGCTGAAACCGAGCGACCGGAGGAGCTCGCATGCCGCCCTGCGCTTCGCAGATACGTTGGAACTTGGCCCAGGCCCGGCCGCTTTCGAGGCACTCGAGCGCCCGCGCATAGCCTTTGCCGGCGGATGCCGCCTCGGTGAGCTCGAGGAGTCCTCCCGCCAGCTCGCAGGCCCGGTGTGCGAGATCTTCGACGCCCACCTGACCCTGGAGCACGCCAAGGATGTCCTGCGCCTCGAGCGCCGGGCCGATGCCCCGTCCGATCGGCTCCGCGCCGGGGCCGCGCATCACGCGCGTGCGAAGCCCGAAGGCTTGGGCGACCGAGCTCAGCGCGCGCTCGAGCGTGTCGGCGGCATCGGCGCCGCGTACCTTCGCCGTCGGCCCAACCGGGATGTCGATGACCAGATGGGTCGCACCGGCCGCGATTTTCTTGGACAGCACCGAGGCGACCATCTGCCCGACGGCATCGATATCGAGCACCCGTTCCACGCCGATGATCACATCGTCGGCCGGACTGAGATTAACGGCGCCGCCCCAGGCGATGCAGCCGCCTTCGCGCTCGACCACTTTGCGGATTGCGGAAACGTCGAGGTCGACAGGGGCCAGCACCTCCATCGTGTCCGCCGTGCCGGCCGGCGAGGTGATCGCCCGCGACGATGTCTTCGGCATGATGAGGCCCTCGGCGGCCATGATCGAGACGATGATCGGCGTGGTGCGATTGCCCGGCAATCCACCGACGCTATGCTTGTCGACGATGACCTCTCCGGGCCACTGCAATCGCTCGCCGACATCGACCATCGCCCTGGTCAGGCTGATCGTTTCGTCCGTATCGAGCGGGACCGCTGAGCAGGCCGTGACGAACGCCGAGAGATGGACATCGCTATAGCGTCGCTCGGCGATGTCGGTGATGATCGCTGAAAAAGCCCCATCGGAAAGCCGATTGCCATAGACGCGCCGACGCACGTCGCTGAGCGAGGCGAGAGGCTGGGCGTGCGCGATCTCGACCGGATCGCCGTCACTGACGCCGAGCCGCTGCCAAGCGGATTCGGACAGGCCGATCTCGCCTGGCGCTGGAGCCTCCGCGGAACTATGCAGCAGCGAGACGACGATTTCCCGCCCGCCGGCGCGCAGCGCAACTTGCGCGCGCGACGCGAGACCTTCCGAGCGGCAGACCGGACAGTCGTGGCGCATGACCGCGATCTGATCGCTTCCGGCAGCCGACAGGCCGATGCGGTGTGCCCGCAGCGTCGTCGCGACAGGCTCTGCTTCGGCGTCCTCGATAATCCCGGGCTTCATGCGAGCATGCCCCAGCTACCCAGCGCCGGTACGCTGCATGCCCAGCCCAGCTCCTCCGAGACGCGCTTTGCCAGAACCTGGGCGCCGGTCGGCTCGCCATGGGTGACATAGACATGGCGTGGGGCCTCGTGCAGAGACCCGAGCCAGCGCATCAGCTCGTCACTGTCGGCATGGGCCGAGAGCATCGTCAGGTTGGCGACCTCGGCTTCGACCGGGATATACTCACCGTGGATCTTGATCGTCCGGGCGCCTCCGATCATGGCGGCGCCGCGGGTGCCCGCCGCCTGGAAGCCCGAGAAGAGGATGAGGTTCTTCCCATCCGGCGCGAAGCGCTTGAGATGGTGGAGCACGCGGCCGCCCGTCGCCATTCCACTGGCCGAGATGATGACCTTAGGGGCGGGGTTGGCGGTGAGTTCTTTGGATTCTTCCACTTCGCGCACATAGTGCGCGACCCCGCACGCCGCTTCACACTCGGCGCGTGTCAGGCGATGCTCGTCCATGAAATCGCACATCAGCCCGCTCGCGTTGATCGCCAGCGGGCTGTCGAGGAAGATCGGGATGTCGCGCAGACGGCCTTCGGCGCGCAGCCGGGAAAAATGGTAGAGCAGGGACTGGACGCGGCCCACGGCGAAGGCGGGGATCACCACGGTCCCGCCACGCTTGACGCACCGTTCGACATGGTCCCCCAGGGTCTTGGTCGGATCGACCTGTTCGTGGCGGCGATCGCCATAGGTGGATTCCACGAGGACATAATCGGCACGGGCAGGTGGCTCGGGATCCTTCATGACTGCGTCGCCATAGCGCCCGACATCACCTGAGAAGAGGATCGTGCGGCCCTTCCAATCGATCTCGATCGAGGCGGCGCCGAGGATGTGGCCGGCGCGATGATAGCGCGCCCTGATGCCGTCCGCGATCGGGTGCCACGCCCCGAACTCGACCGTGCGGAACAGCTGCAGCGCAAGGCGGGCGTCAGCCTGCGTGTAGAGCGGCAGCGCGGGCTGGTGCCTGGAAAAGCCGTGGCGATTGGCGAACTCCGCATCCTTTTCCTGGAGGTGCCCGCTGTCGGGGAGCAGAAGCTCGCACAAAGCTTCGGTCGCCCGGGTGCTGAGGACGGTCCCGTCCCAGTCAAGGCGCGCCATGCGTGGCAGCGCGCCGGAATGATCAAGATGCGCGTGCGTCAGCAGCAACAGGCCGACATCGGCAACCTCGGGCGCGATCGGCGCCCAATTGAGGCGGCGCAAATCCCTCGGACCCTGGAACAGGCCGGAATCGACCACGACCTGCGTATCGCCGTCGTCCACCAGATAGCGCGACCCTGTCACCGTTTCCGATGCGCCGAGGAACGCGACGCCAAGGCCGTCGGCAGGTCGCGTGGCGAGGTCGATCCTTGCTTCCCGTTCGAGCAGGTTCACCCCGACATGGCCGCGGGAATGATGCTTTTTCCTTTTCTTGTGCATGAACTCTGGCCTGCCTCTCACGCTTATTGTCCTTAGCGCAGCATTGGTGGACGACCAGCGCACGCCTATACGCAAAAGCCGCAGAATGACGGCCGCGTCATGACCACTGCGTAACGCCGATAGGGATGGTGAGGTTTGTGAACCAGCCGGCATCGCCTTCTTGGGCGAATGACGGACTTCGGTCTCTACTTATACCTTGCTCCCGGGACTCGGATCTATGCTCGCAAGACATTGGCGAGAGAAGAGCGGCATATGGACGGGCATGACCATCGCATGCGCAAGCGTGGAAAGATCGTTTTGATCGGCTTCCTGCTAGTCGCGGGCTTTTTCCTCATCACCGAGCACACCGCACATTTCCTGGGTGTGTTGCCCTATCTGATCCTGCTCGCCTGTCCGCTCATGCACCTGTTCATGCATCACGGTCATGGCGGCCATCAGCATGGCCATGACCAGATGCCGGGTGCTGTCCCGACCGGACTGCCTGCGAATTCGAACGAGCGCGTGGAAGGGGGGCCGCGATGACGCATACCGATTATGGCTATGGTCTTTGGGGGCTGGCGCTGGTCAACGCCTCCGTGTTCATCCTATTCGCGTACAGCTTCTTCAAACCCGCCACCGGGCGCGACTGGCGCAGCTTCGGCGCATTCAGCGCATTCATCGTTGCACTCTTCGCCGAAATGTATGGCTTCCCGCTCACCATCTTCTTGCTCTCGGGTTGGCTCCAGTCGCATTTCCCCGGCCTCGACTGGTGGAGCCACGATGCCGGCCATCTGCTCGAGATGATGTTCGGCTGGAGGGTCAACCCACATTTTGGCCCGTTCCATCTTGCCAGCTTCGTGCTGATCGGCGCGGGCTTCTGGCTGATCTCGGCCGGATGGGCGCCGCTTCACGCAGCCCAGCGCGTTCACAAGCCCGCAACGACGGGAATCTATGCCAAGGTTCGCCATCCGCAATATATCGGGTTCATCCTCGTGATGCTCGGATTTCTGCTGCAATGGCCGACGTTACTGACGCTCGCCATGTTTCCGGTGTTGGTGGTGATGTATATTCGCCTTGCCCGGCATGAGGAGAAGGCGGCGCTCGCGGAATTTGGCCAGGCATATCGTGCGTATATGGACCGCGTACCCGCCTTTGTTCCGCGGCTACGTGGTCGGTCGGCTCGTTTCTCCGACTCCAACCCCGCTCGGGGGGAGGCGGCAGGTAAGGCGATGAGGCCCGAAGAGCAAGCTCCGCCGCGCCGAGGCTGAGGGGTTGGACGCTTCGCCGCGTATTATATTCGAACGGTGACGCACGCATCAGGCGCGTTGCACTGCGGTACTTTGATTTGTCGGGAGTAGCTTCACTTGATTTGGCGGATCGCGTGACATGAAATCCGTCGTGGTGCCCCAGAGTCGTCCCTCATCGGACCTTCGCGCATCGGCAAATCGTGATGTCAAAAAGCGCCTTCCCTCATCTGCTCTTCACTGGGACGAAGACGTACCAAGGCAGTGGTGGTCACAAGTTCGGCCGCTCGCCGCCGCCGTTCGCGCACGCCCTCCGCAATTGTCCATGAGCGGGTCGGCGACCCTCCAAGCACCGCCAAGCCGGGCCCGACGGAACCGCGAACGGCGTAGCTGACTCAGTCCGGCCGTGCGCCTTTTAGGGTGAGAAAGTAACTGGATGTGCATCGAGTCAGAAAGACAGCTTTTTCAAGCGATAGACCCTGCGGCGGCCGACGCGATATTCCATACATTGAGTGCCCGATGGGTGTTGCACATCCTGGTAGCCCTGAGCAAAGACGAGCTGCGATTTACATCCATTCGTCGAGCCATACCGAAAATCAGCGCTAATGTGCTCACGGTCCGCCTACGGGAATTGGAAGGCGTATCTCTGGTCTCGCGAATGATGTCGCCACCGCCTGAATCCTATCAACTCTATGGCTTGGGGCCATTGGCGCATGGTTTGAGACCTGCGCTCCAACATCTGGAGCAATGGAGGACTAAGCTCAGCTTACTCGAATGAAATGCAGCGTTTTAGGTCGATGTTTTATCGTCGACTGCGTTGAGACCACTCAACAGTGGATTTCCTGCTCCCCCGTGGTTGGCCCCTCGGCAGGAGAACAGCCGCGATCTCATCGTAGCTGATCGGGTGGACACGGTCGCTCGTGCGGAAACGCGCGATGTCCAACGTGTCGTCGCCGAACGTCACAGCAATCGAGTTTATGAGATAGGCTCGCTCCCGGGAGTAGGGCAGCATCCAGATCACTCGTTTTGTCGCGATATTTTGGCGTAGTCTGGTCAGTTTGAGCGTTAGCTGTCGGCTCGGCTGATCGTTGGATCCGACGGCGAGGACGGTGGTGCCATATAGCCTGGCGGGTTTACGCCACGCCAGTATCTGGTCGATGGTAGCGCCTGCCTCGACCACCGAATCGCACCCACTGGCGTATCGGTTATTGATCGCTCCCGACAGTCCGACGCCAATGCTGTCACCGATAACAAGGCACGCGAACATGCACATCCTCGTGTAGAGAGGCGACTGAGATTGCCGGACGGTACAGAACTTGGAACCAACTCGGCCTTGCTTAGTCTTCCATTGCCATAACGTGTGCAGCAAGCGCCGACACGTCGGCATGGCCTAGGATATAGGATGCACCCGTCTCGGAAAAGAATAGTTTGACGCGCTGCTCTTCTGAGGCGGGGGTAGAGGTCAGCACCGCCACGTCAGAATTCTTCCAGAAGGCGTCGACAAAATTTACAAGTTCAGACCAGGCCTTATCACTGTCGTCGTGAACCGTGATGCGCTCTCGCCCACGATAGAGTATCACAAGAACCGATACCTGCATGACACCTTGAAGCTCGCCCTGTGTACCTACCAATTTATGAACTGTCTCCAGGCTGCTGACCATGCTAAGCCCGACGCCGTTCGAGATCGCTGAAAATCGTCTCCAAATTGGAGCAACTTTGCGTGTGTAGTCGATTGATTGCGACTGGTGTAAGTCTCATGGAAACGACGGCCGTGGTCGACTGATACGACCAGAGCGGATGGAAGGGTTGTGAACCGTGGAACATCTTTCGGCCGCGGAGCTTCAGAATTGGATCGCGCTCTATGCCGCTGCGGGGCTTTGCTGCGCCCTTGCTCTTATCATGTCCTTGGGTTTCATCACCGTCGAGCTGTGCCGCGAACGGACATGGGAAACGGTCACCACGCCGAGGAACCTGCTCCGGCTCATCCCTAAAACCTGGTGGAGATGGCAGAAGCTGTACCTGCTTTCGACCCCTGTTACGCTTGCCATCGTGAGTGCATTCGCCATGACATTGTCTTGGCCTTAGGGCTACGCCCTTCCATCAGGATCGGTAGAACGCTTCGACGATCAGGCGCCAGATTTGTTCATCCTCAACGTCCTTCGGCGTGATTGAAAGAACGGGAGCGATCTGTTCAAGGCTCCGGCGAGCAGCCAGCTTCGGGATACGTAGCTCGACGCTCGTCTCCTCTAGAGCTTGCACTATGAATCGTCGAATCTCACCAGTAAGACGCGAGCGCGCTTCGAGGAGGAATTCCGGTCGACAGCTTCCAAGCGGGGTCAGCCGGTCAAAAACTGGCTTCTCAATTGCTAGTTCGATGCCATCTTGCATGAGGCGGTGCCTCGATCGGAGGAGGGCTCTCAACAAGGTCCTATGGAAATTGCTATCGACCGGTATGAACCTCAGACCCGAATAAATCGGTTGGGCGTAGGCTCGCAGTGGCGCATAGCCTTGCGCTTCGGGATATTGGCCGATAACGACAATCACCAGATACGGCCCTGTGATCGAGTTATCCCGCACCGATGGCGACTGGACGCGATTGGCGACTGCGATCGGCTCGGATCCTGCCGGAAAGATCGTCGAGCCTTTGAACGACTTGGCAAAGATCGTGAGAAAGCCTTGGGGTGCATGGCCGCGCGGCCATCGGCGAGATAGCGCTCGGATGCCTGCGAAGGCCCGCCTGCTGTGAAGCGCGTCGCCGTGAGTCCAGAGAACACGATCGAGTTCGATTCCAGGGGCAACTTCGATCCTCGCGGCGGCCGCTGCGAGCAGCTTGAACTCCGCGCCGATGGCACGCTCTGACGGCTCCTGATCGCTGGGGACGGCAATGTTGAGACCGGCATTGGCGATCAGCCTCCAGAGCAGGCGGGCGAGGCGCGGAACGGAAGCACTTCGCGTGCGGTCGTCGCTGGCGTCGTCATCTGGTCGTTGAGCGAGCTTTTCCGGCGCCGGGCGCAGAACCTCGAAATAGCCGACGGGGGGGTCTGCCGGCGTCTGGGCTCTCCGCGTTTCCGTGATGCGGTTCGTGGCTTGGTCCCGAAAGAAGGGACAGGACGAAACGTGTTCGGGCCGGTTTGTGCTTGTGAGCCGCCGCAGGTAATAGGTCTCCGCTTCCGACAGGAACGCGGGTGTCAAAATGGGTGGTGCCTGTTTGGTGCCACGGCAGTTGCAGGCAATCCACTTCGAGCCGATACGCGCCTGCTGCACCAACGTGATGCCGGCCTCTTCGTCATGTCGGGATCCTTCACCGATGTACCAGCGCACGAGAGCCGCCCGAAGGGGGAGCGGAAGGGGGATGCGAGCGGCGTCAAGTCCGTCGCTATGGCGATCAATCAACCACATGGACTAACCTGTCGAAGCGGGTTTCGATCCGATCGTCCCTGAAGCGTTCAGGATTGACAACAATATTCGCCCTGACCTCCACTCCCCATGAGCACGGCTAGGAGGTGCGAAATGAGATCAATCTTGCTCGTGGCGGTCGCCCTATCCGTTGCCTTTCATGGCTCGGAAGCCGGTGCCAGCCAAAAAGGCAGGGAGCGCAGGTCGGTGGAGGTGATCGTGATGGGGACGGAGCCAGCGCCGAGGGGATCTGCTGTCGATGCCACAGCTCCGCGCGCAGAGGATAACGGAGGCAATCGTCAAGTGACGGCTTCCAATTCGCTTCCTACGGCATTTCGGACCCATGACCTGAGCAGGCGTTGGGTCGCCTTTGAGATGGCGAACAGCTTCGCTGCGGCGACAGCGCAAACCGATCCCAATGACCAGGATCCCTTTGCGCATGTAGGAGTCGCGTCAACTGCGCCTCTTCAGTCGCAGGACGCCGTGTCATTCACTTCCCCAATAGCAATCCCAGGTTGGATGCGCGAGGGTGTGGTCTTCTCGAGTGTTCCAACGAGTAGTGCGCCGGGCTGCGCCCCAAGCGGCTATCGACCGGCGAGTTTCCTTGATTCCCGCACCGAATATAGACGATCCGGATACTATGAGATGATGAGCAGCATCGCTTGTGAGTACGGCATTCCGGTCGGCCTCTTCGATGCGATGATCATCCGGGAGAGCGGTTACAAGGCAGGGATCTATTCGCCAAAGAACGCTTTCGGATTGACGCAGCTCATGCCCGGCACGGCCGCCGACCTTGGAGTCAATCGCTACGACGTCGAGCAGAATCTGCGAGGCGGGGCGCGATACCTCCGGCAGCAGCTCGATCGCTTCGGACAGGTCCACCTGGCTCTTGCAGCCTATAATGCCGGACCGAGCCGCGTGAGGGACGGGATGCTGCCGCGGATCGCCGAGACCCAGGCCTATGTCGATAACGTGCTTCTAAATTGGCGACGTTTGGCGGCGCTGCCGCCGCGGGCGACGGTCCAGGTCATGTCGGAGCTCGCTGCCGTGCGGCAGCAGCACAGAGCCCGAAGGGTAACAGTTTTTTCGTACTAGGCGAGAAGCGGATCGAGCAAGTCCGTGGCCATCGTCGACATCCACAAGAGCAGGCTGAGGGTGGAAATCTGAGCGAGTTGTACCCGCCGAGCCATCACGGCACTGACCTCCTTGACTAGCTTCTCAACTACCGCTTGTCGTAGCGGCCCGGCCCACTCCTTGCGTACCTCTGTGCCATCCATCCCTTCGATTTCGTCGAGCGCCGCCACGAGCATCGCCGGGAGGCCTTTGAATAACTCGGCGAGCATCACAAGCGAGGTTTGGAAGCGCTCGTCGAGGAAGAGGGCTGGATCACTGTAGGTCTCGATCGCGATCATGGCTTGCACGATGTTGATGTCCAGGGCGGCCAAAACCTGCTGGAGTTCATACACGAACATCGGCGCGCGCTTAGCGGGATCACTGTGAAGTAGGAGACCGAGACGCGTTTTGCTGATGCCGGTCTTCAGCGCCAGCTTGCGTTGGCCTACATTCTGTTCAGACATTGCTTCGAGGATCAGCGGGATGAAGTCCCACTGCTCGACCCTGGCCGGAACGCAGCCATCGTCGGAAGCTTCGATATGGGCAAGCGATGACAAGTCATGGCCCCCTTTTGCACGCAAGGCCTGAAACGAAACACACAGGCAGTGACTTAGCAAGCCTCTGCATTTTGTGCGCCTGCAGCAAAAGCCAGCAGCAACTATCTTAGCGGGACTATCTTCTCGTTACCCAGTTCTTCGCTGATCGCAGATTTTCGTGGCGGATTATCTGTGCCCTCCAATCCCAGTCGCTCAAGAACGCGCGCAGCTTTCTGGCCGACCACGTAGTGGAAGAGCATGATCGAAAGTGTGTCCCCCAAGCTTATTTCGGACCCAAGCCCCTCAGAGATGAGCTTCTTTACTGCATCCAGGCTGTCGGCACTTGATCTGGTGATGGTCAGATCGATTCGAATGTCGCCTGTTGTAGGGATCGCCGACAGATGCTCCCGGATTGTTTCAGGTGCATGGTCCTCCAGCGCACACGGCAACCCGATCCGATCGGAAACCAGATTTCCGAGGGTCTGATAGCACCTGGTTTCGTTCGAACGCAGGCGCAGGCTCTCCGTCGTCAAATTGAAGAAATGCTCCGATATGTCGAGCGCGAGGGTGCACTGATCTCCTGTCATGGCACCTGCACCTGGCTATCCTCCATCCTTAGCTGTGGTTCGATAACGTAGACACGATTAAGCCGGGCTGACGGGATCCCCCCGAATCCGGTTAGCGATTCTAACTTCGCCCGTCATTGATCGCAATTAGAGGCGCGGACGCCGAATCAAAAATTCGTCTGCCCCGAGAAATGGGGCGGCGTGCCCCAGATAGTGGGGCGAGCTGCCCCGCATGCCGGGGCGCGCCGCCCCGGCCATCGGGGCAGGGTCCGATCAGACTCACATAAAATTCGTTTGCGAGACCGTGCCGTCGGGAACTGCGTTGCCGCCGATCGCTCGCCGGGACCACCCTTCAATTGGGCGCGGGTCAGTCGCGTTCCGTTTGAAGGGAAACTCTCATGCAGTCTGTCATAAAGTACAGCGGTCGTGCGGAGCTGGCGATCTTCGCTTTGGTCGCACTCGCGTTCGCGCTCCTGCTCTTTGCCGGCCCGGCCCTCGCCGGTGCCGACACGACGTTCGATACGGCGCTCACGAAGTTCACCGACTTCCTCGAAGGGTCGGGCGGCAAGATCATCACCGTCCTGTCGCTCGCGGGCGGCATCGTCGCGTTGGCCTCAGGCCGCTTCTCGATGGGCCAGATCGCCATTCCTGTCGGCGTCGGTGTGGGTGCCGGGACCGGCATTCCGATCGTCACCTCCACCGTCACGGCAACAATCTGAACAGTCCAAGGGTCGGCCGGAATAGCAGATCCGGTCGGCCTGCGGGGAGGGTGGTGATATGGCCGCGGACAAGTACGTCGTTCCGTCTCATCTGGATGATCCCGAGCTAATCGGGCTGTGGACGCTGGATGAGTTCCTAGCGATGGTTTTGCCATTCGTCTGGGGTATCCTGTCTCAGCATATTCTCATTGGCATGTTGCTTGCGGGCGCAGGCTGGTGGGGACTGAAGAAGGCTAAGGCAGGACGGGCGATCTCCTGGCTGCTTCACATGGCCTACTGGCATCTTCCGGCCGGCTTCACCGGCATGAAGGCCACACCGCCCTCCTATCTCCGGCTGATGGCGGGCTGAGATGGAAATCTCCTACACCCACGCTCAAAGCCAGCGGGTCCTGAAGCAGCGCAACCTGCTTGTGATCGTCGCCGGCGTCCTTGGCAGCCTGTGCGCCATCCTCGGTCTTGTGACAGTCACGCGCGACAGGGAGATTGTCCTTCAACCGATCCTGGCATCGCCGTTGGTCGTGAACTCTTCAGGTGTCTCGCGGCAGTATCTCGAGCTGGTCACCCGCGACACCGCGGTGCTGACGCTCGATCGCAGCCCGGCGAATCTCGAATACTGGATGAAGTCGGTACTCGATATCACCGCGCCCAGCGCGCAAGGAAAGATCCGCGCCGACCTGATGAAGATCGTCAACGAGCAGCGCGGCTCGTCGATCGCCCAGTTCTTCACCATCCAGACTATGGAGCTGGATACGAAGAATCTGCGGTCGACCGTCACCGGCGACCTGCACACGATCGTCGGCAACAAGGTCGTCTCCAGCGAGCGCCGCTCCTTCCGCTTCGATTGGCAATATTCCGGACTGTCCCTGAAGCTCGTGGGCTTCGGAATGGTGACGACCGGCAAGGAAAAGGATCAGTGATGTCGGTCTACATCATCGGCAGCGCCGCGACCGGCGCGGTCTTCCTGTCGCGCTATTATTGCATCGTGAGCCGGATGATCGGCGTTGCCCTAGTCGCCGTGAGCTTCTTCCTCATCACCTCCCCGGCTTGGGCGGACCAGACGGTGATGGCAGCCGACGGCAGCCAGGTTGATTGCGCAGCGTCGGCAAAGGATCTCACCAGGATCAGCTTGGTCGAGGACGAGTTTGCGTCGGTCTCGAAGATCTCGACCGGCAATCCGCAGGATGACTTTTCCGTCGTCAACGAACCGGTGCGGGGAGACATCTACCTCTCGGTGCCGGAGGGCTTCGCGCGCCCGGCGCTTTCGTTCTTTGCGACCAGCAAGCGCGGCTACGTCTACAAGATCGTGTGCCGGATCGCCGGCGAGCAGGCCGTGCAGCTCTTCATCTCCAATCCGGCGATCGCGAAGGCCAACGTGGAGGAGAATGGGGCGCCCCAGGCGGTGGTTGCAACCAGCCCGCAGGAAGCGGCGGTCGTCCTCATCCAGGCGATGTATTCAAACAGCGTCGCCGATGGCTACGAGATGCGCCAGCGCACTCTGCGGCCGGTCTATGTCGGCAATCTCAAGGTCCAGATGATCGCTGAATATCGGGGGTCGGAACTGACCGGCCGCGTGCTGCGCATAGAGAATCGCGGCGGGGAAGCCGTCACGCTGACGGAGAGCACGGTCGCGCCGAGCAGTGCGCTCGCCGTGTCGATCGCCGAGCCGAAGCTGGAACCTGGGAAGGTCACCACGGCCTACCTCGTCTCACAAACCGGGAGGCAGTGACATGGCCTGGAATGACTTCCTCAAACGCAATCGTGAGCCGTTGGATGGCAGCGATACTGAGGGCGTCTCGCCCATCTCGGCCGACCTGTCCGCGAACGAAAGCATCCGAAAAAAGCAGCGCATGCTGCTCGCCGGGGTCGCCGGCGTCGGCCTGGTGGCATCGTCCTTCTGGATCTTCGGCGGCGACGAGAAGGCGACCGGTACGAACGACGACGGGACCGCGAAGGTCGAGGTGTCGACCAAGGACATGGTCAACAAGAATCTCAACCAGCAGGAGTGGATGGCGCTCTCCGAAAACCAGATGCAATCGGTCGAGAATCAACTGAAATCGGTCAACGGCCAGCAGCAACGCCTGGACCAGCTTTCGCAGCAGGTCGAACTGCTCAAGGGGGAAAATCAGGCGATGCGGGCGGACGGCTCGCGCGTCCTCTCGGCTTATCAGCAAGAGAATGAGGCGCTGCGCCGACAGGTGGCTTCCGCCCGAACTACGCCGGCGCCAGCGCCCGCGACCGGGCCGGGCGCGATGTACGGGCCCAACGGGACCCAGGCCTATCAGCGTCCGGATGGGCCGAACGCGTCTGCCAATGGTCGCCCGATGCCGATGGGAGGCGCCGCCGAGGTCAAGCTGGTCAGTTTCCAGACCGCAGATGCCGGCAATGCCACGCGCGTCGCTAAGGGAACGACCACCTTCAGCGACAGCATCAACTATCTGCCGCCCAACAGCTTCGCCAGTGCCAAGGTCATAGTCGGCGTTGACGCGAGCGCCGGCGTCAACAGCCAGACCGACCCCTTGCCGGTCGTGCTTCGCGTCACTGGCCCGGCCCGTTCCGTCTATCAGAACGGGCGCCTCCTAACGACCAAGATCGAAGGCTGCCTCGTGAACGGTGCCGCCCGCGGCGAGCTCTCGAGCGAGAAGGTCTACGTCAAACTGCAAAAGATGACGTGCCCGCAGCCTGGCGGGCGCTACGCCGTCTCCGAGGTCAAGGGGTTCATCGCCTTTGGCGGCAAGACAGGGGTGCGCGGCCGAGTGGTCAGCCGGGAAGGCTCGCTTGCCATGCAGGCGTTTCTGGCCGGTCTGGTCAGTGGTGGCGGCAACGCTCTCAACACCGCTTTCAATCAGCCGCTCGCCAGCATCAGCACCGACGGGGAGGGGGGCGTCAACCGCACGCCCAACTTCGGCAGCGTCGGCCTGCGCGCGCTCGGCGGCGGTGCCGCGGAATCGGGCAAGGACGTCTCGAAATATCTGATCGAGCGGGCCGAGCAATATCAGCCCGTGATCGAGATGCCGACCGGCATCGATGTCGAAATCGTTTTCCTGGAGGGTGTCTATGTCCGCAATTGATCGTCTGCGAAAGCTGCGCGCGTTCGCTCGCCCGGCGCCGATTGTAGCGGCCGCTGCCGCGCTCGGCGTTGCCGGAATCGCTCTTGCAGCCGATGTCGCCGGCAAGGATGACGCCAAGGTCAGCCTGCTCCTGAAGACCAGGCTTCCGAAGACGCCGATCAACAAGCTCGATTGCGATAAGATCGACGGGCTGTGCGAAGTCACCTCGGGCGCGAACCTCTTCTACGTCAATCATGGCGCGCGCTATCTGATCATCGGTCGTGTCTACGATATGGAGACGCGTCAAGACCTGACCGCGGCGCGGCTGCTCGAGATCAATCCGGACATGCTGGTGGGCGGGGCCGCCAAGGCGAACGCCGCGGTATCCGATGACGGCGAGGCTGGCGAAATCGCAGCGACGGCGCGCGGTGTCGGCAAGACATCCGCGCCGGTCCGCCCCGTCTCGCTCAACCTGTCTGGGCTTCCGGCCGACGGGGCCATTGTCTGGGGCAACCGGTCGGCCAAACAGAGCATCACCATCTTCACGGACTTCCGTTGCGGTTATTGCAGGGCGCTCGCCAGCGTCTTGCGCGGCATGGATGTGAAGGTGGTCGAGCGTCCGATCTCGGTCCTCGGTAGCCGCGACATCGCCGACCGCGTCTATTGCTCCAAAAACCAGGAACAGGCGCTGCATGCCGCCTATGCCGGTGAGCCATTCAAAGCGCCGGCGAGCTGCGACACCAAGGGGCTCGATGCAAACGAGCGCTTCGCGCGCGAGCATGGGCTTAATGCGACGCCAATCATCGTTCGGGGTGATGGCGCCGTCCTGGAAGGATATCGGCCCAAGGAGTTTCTCGAGGCCTGGCTGCAGGGGACGCGGTCGTGACGGCGCGGCACGCCCTGTCGCTGCGCGGCTGCGCGATCGCCGCTCTGTCCCTGCTTGGCGGGTGCGCCACGTTCGGCAGCAATGTGAAGGGAAGTTTTTCCTGTAAAGCGCCCGATGGCATCTGCGCGCCATCGTCCTCGATCGACGATCGAGCACTCGCGATGATCACCGGAGAGGGCACTGTCGAGCGTTCATCGCCGGCCAGCAGCGGGCCGGCCAGGCAGTCTGCACCCAGATCCTCGCACATCGCCTTTTTAGGACAAGCGCCGGCACCTCAGATCGATGCGCGCCGTACCCAGGAGCGCGTGCTGCGCATTGTCTTTCAGCCATATATCGATGAGCGTGGCCGCCTTCATGAGGTGACGGCAGTCCATGCCGTGGTGCAAAGCGGGGAATGGCAACAACAATTCCTCGTCAATGCAACAGCGATACCGGACCGAGATGCGATTGTCGCTGCTGAGCAGCCGGAATCGCTCGCCGAAGCGGTCGATCGAGCGGAACTGGCAAGCCGAGCGACGGGCGGCGTCGACCCCAATCTACCCGATCCTGCGGCCGTCGCGGCAGCCCGCGCCCGTGCAGCCGACCCGGTCAAAGCGATCAAGGACGATGTTGCGACCCGTCTAGCCCCCAAGGCGGGCCGCACACCGACGCCCCCGGCCACTAACGTCTCCTCCAGGCGCGCGGAATCGCGCAGCGTCGAGGGAGCAGTGCCGGGGGCGCCGACTATCGAAGCGAAGGTGCCGCCGCTCGCAACGGCAGACAAAGCCTCGGCCGGGACCGCCCCGGCGCCGGAGGGCGCAGACAGTGCGACCGCGATCGGCGAAGCAATCACGCGGGTGAGAGGCTCTACCGAATACCAGGCGCGCTCGGCTCAGGCAGCGAGCGACGCGAAGGCAGCAGCTCTGACCGGATCGACGCCGACACCCGAGCCCAAGACGAAGCCCACCGTGCGCGCGGCGAACTTCCCGGCCGCTGCTCCAGAGGAAAATTGAGATGGCGAGCGGCTTCCTCGATGAGTTGCTGTCCGGTATCTTCGGCGACAGCAAGCGACCGGACACCCAGCGGCCGGACCTGGTGGTCCCGATGCTTGCGCATTGGCTCCCTTATCGAAGCTTCGACCCGAAGACCGGTATCTTCTACAATAGCGCCTCGCGCGGCTTCGTGATCGAGGCCGCGCCGCTGGTCGGCGCGGACGAGCGGACGGGTGAGATCCTGGCGCAGTTCCTGTCCGAAGGCATTCCCGCGCCCGGCTGCCTTCAGATTCACCAATGGATGTCGCCGCGCATCGGCGAGCAGCTCTCGAAATGGTATCTGCCCCGCTACTCGGCGCGCGGCGTTTACGAACGGATGGCCAAGCACCGGGTCGACTTCCTGACGGACGGCGTCTGGAATTCGCTTTCAGCCGACGCGCCGTTTTGCCTTCGCCATCATCGGGTCGCGATATCCTACTCGACGCCGGAGTCCTCAAACATCACGATCGAGCAGATCGTATCGCTCATGGACGGGCTGATCTCGGCTCTTCAATCGGTGAACGTATCCGCCCGCAAGATGGACCCGGTCGCGCTCATCGGCTGGATCGACGATATCACGTCGCCGACCACCGCCGCTGGCGACGATGCGGTGAGCTACAACCCTCTCGACCCGATCGCCGATCAGGCGATCCGAAGGGATATCGAGCTGCATATCGAGCCGGACCGCATGTTGCTGCGGACCGAGCGCTTCCGGCCGACCGGAAAAACGCTGAAGGGCGCGCCGGAGATCGGGGAGATCTACCCCGACGTGTTCGATGTGCGCTCCTTCTCGGTGCGCAACCTGCCCACGCGCTGGGCGCCATGGGACGTAACCCGGCTGATCGGCGACATCTTTACCGACAAGCTGCGCATGCCATGCCCCGTATCGACCAACCTGTGCATCGAGTTCCCGGACCCGCAGGCGTCGACCAACAAGGCCAGCTACAAGTTCATGCGAACGACCAGCCTGGCCGATTCCAAATCGTCCCGCTTCCTGCCGCAGCTCCGCGAGCAGTCGCAGGAGTGGCGACACGTCAATGAAGAGATCCGGCAGGGCAGGAAGCTCGTGCGCGTGTTCTTCAGCGTCACGTCGTTCTCGCCGAAAGGGCAGGGCGACAGCAACGAGCGAGTGCTGAAGTCGGTCTACCGTGCGGCGGGCTGGGATCTTCTCGATGACCGCTACCTGCAGGTGATGGGTCTGTTGTGCGCGATGCCCATGACGATGGCCAATGGCCTGTCAAAGGATCTCGAGCGCATGAAGCGGATGCGCACTCTGCTCACGACGACGGCCGCAAATCTCGCGCCGCTGCAGGGGGAATATCTCGGCGGAAGCATTCCCCACCTGCTGCTGATCGGCCGGCGCGGACAGCCCTTCTTCTGGAGCCCCTTCGAGAATGCCGCCGGCAATCACAACGTCGCCGTGTTCGGCAAATCGGGCTCCGGCAAGTCGGTCGCGCTGCAGGAATTATGCGGCTCGCTCTGCGGTGCCGGCGCGCGAGTGGTCGTGATCGACGACGGGCGTTCGTTCGAGCATTCGGCCAAACTTCAGGGCGGCGCCTTTGTCGAGTTCACCATGAGCTCGGGCTTCTGTCTCAATCCCTTCTCGATGATCGACGAGGCCCAGGCCGCCGAAGACGAGGACTATCTCCTCGACTGCATGGCAATGCTGAAGGCCATCATCAATCAGATGTCCCGGCATATCAACCTGCTCGACGACACCGAGCGCGGGCTGATCGACGGTGCCGTGAACCAGGTCTGGGAGGCGCACGGCAGCCGCGGCTCGATCGATCTTGTCATCGAGGCGCTCGAGGCAACCGGAAACGGGCTGGCCGCGAACCTTGCGATCGCGATGCGGCCCTTCTCGTCGGGCGGCACCTACGGCCGCTTCTTTCAGGGCGAGGTCTCGTTCGAACTTTCGGCCCAGCTCACGGTCTTCGAGCTCTCCGATCTGTCTGCCCGTGAGGAGCTGCGCAGCGTCGTCCTGACGGCGATCATGTTCATGTCGCAGCAGATGATGCGCAAGCTGGATCGTTCGATCCCGAAAGCGCTACTCCTCGACGAAGCATGGCAGATGCTCCGCGGCGGGGCGATGGCCGATTTCATCGAGACCTACGCGCGTACCTGCCGGAAATATGGCGCATCGCTGGTCACGGCGACGCAATCGCTGAACGACTATTACAAATCGGCCGGATCGGTCGCGGCGCTCGAAAATTCCGACTGGTTCGTGATCCTCCAGCAAAAGCCGGAGACGATCGCAGACTTCAAGAAGCATGACCGCTTCGAGATGGACGATCACACCGATGCGCTGTTGCGATCCTTGAAGCGCAACGGCTTCGAATATTCGGACATCATGATCAAAGGGCCCGACACCCTCGCTGTCGGCCGCCTGGTCCTCGACCCCTATTCCGCAGCGCTGTTCTCCTCGAGTCCGAAGACTTTTGCGGCGATCGACGCTCTGATCGCCGAGGGCCTCAGCATGGACGAGGCGATCGAGCGGATCGCGTTTCCGAACAATCCCGAAAAGTGGGTCAGCAATCTCGTCCCGGAGGACGAGATCGCGATCGCGGCGGAGTAGCAGGGATGGCGACGCATCCGGTCCCGACCACCGCCCGGCGATACATCGGGTTCACGCGCCATGAATGGCAGACCATGCTTCATTTCCTGCTGCATGGGCTCGGCTTTGTCGCGTCGACGATGCTCATCACCTGGGGCCTCTTCTGCCTCTTCTTCCTCGCGATCGGCGGCTTCTCGTTCGATGGTTTCGTCCATCAGCTCAATAATTTCACGACGCGCTACGTTGCCGCGGACCCGGCGCGCACCGCCGCCTTCCTCAACATGTTCGCGATCGCGCACATGATCCTTTCCACCGCCGTCGTCGCTCTTCGCGCCAATCGCATCCTTCCGCAGCGTGCGGATGAGGGAGTTCCGCCTCATGGCTGACCAACCCCAACTCGACCTTCCTCCCCCTTCCGCGCCTGAGACCCGAGCAGCGAAGCGCAGGGTCGGTTTTGGCGGCTTCACGCGCGTCCAGATGCTGATCCTGTTGCTGCTCGTCGCTGCGATCATCTGGGGAATGTGGGTGACGCGGGCACTGACCCAGTCGAAACAAGACCATATCGTTTCGGCACGGTTGTCGGCGCTGGTCGGCGACTATGTCGAGGCACAGCGCTTCTCAGGCTCGCCGCCCGACCGCGTGCGCGCCGAGATGCAGGCGTTCATGTCCTCGCTCGACAAGGAACTGCAGCGCAGGAGCCAAGACGGCCAGATCGTGCTTGTCGGTGAAGCCGTGCTCACCAAGAACGTGCCGGACATCACCGACAGCCTGAAAAAGGCGGTCTTTGCCTCGGGCGTTCCCGAACCCAAGCGTATGTCCGTCGAGGAATTGCAGCGGATGCAGGAGCTCTCGGCTGCCCAATCGGCGCTGGCCGCCTCGCGTGCAGCACCGCTGGCGGCGCCGGGGGCAACCATCGATCCGATGGCTGGCGTCCCCGGCGCCAGCCCTCAGGTGCCCGCGGGCCAGGCTTTTCCGGCCCAGCCAATCCCGCCGCAGATTCCCGGTGCGTCCGTCTCGACGTTCGGAGGACCTGATGGCAACGGCGGCCAATAGGGTGGAAGCCCTGCGTTGGCGTCCCCGCACGCGCATGTGGGGGATGCTGGCGGTGGCCGTCGCCGGGACGCTTGGCTTCGGCGCGATCGGCGAATGGCGTGATGGCCACGCCCTTTTGATCAACACGACGGACTCGCTCCCGAATTGGGCGTTTCTCATCCAGCGCCACAAGCTGCCGGCACGCGGCGACTATGTGTTCTTCGATCCGCCGCCCGGCGAGCTCCTCCGCCGCCATTTCGGCGCGAAGCCACAGATGTTCGGGAAGATCGCCTACGGCGTGCCCGGCGACATCATCAGCCATATCGGCCGGACGGTCGCCGTGAATGGTCACCCGGTCGCGCAGATGAAGCCCTTCACACGCTTCGGCGAGCCGCTGACTCCTGGCGCCACCGGACGGGTGCCGGCCGGATGCTATTTCGCGGCGACGCCTCACAAGGACGGCTTCGACAGCCGTTACGGCGAAATTGGCTTCGTCTGCGGGCGCCAGATCATTGGGACAGGGGAGCCAATCCTATGAGGATGCTTGTCACGAGCTGCGTGTGCGCGGTTGCGGCGCTAGGCGCGGCGCTCGTCTTTCCCCCGATGCGGTCGGAAGCGAAGGATTATGGCCAGGCGGCACAGGCATTTCCGGTGATCGAGCCGGATCTGCTTTCGACGATCGAAGCCCGACTGCGCAGGGCCGAGGCGAGTGGCGAACTCGCGCGCACCAATGAGATGTTTGCCAAGCGCGTCGAGGCGAAGGTTCGGCGTCCTGATCCCGTGGCGGGGATAACCGCGGCGCGAGCGGCCCGAAGCTGGGACTTCGATCCTTCGGTCATGATGGAGCGCGACATTCGCGATCAGAAAGGAAACCTGATCGCCGCGGCCGGCCAGCGTATCAATCCGCTCGACTTCGTCTCGGTCCGACAGGACCTCGTCTTCATCGATGGTGACGACCCCGCGCAGACGGCGTGGGCCATCGAGCATTACTCCGACATCAAGGCCAAGATCATCCTGGTCAATGGCTCGCCGGTCGAGCTGATGACCGCGAAAAAGCGGCGTTTCTATTTCGACCAGGCAGGCAAGCTCACGACCCGGTTCGGCATCGAGCACACACCGGCAATCGTCACCCAGGCCGGCAGGGTGATGCGCGTGTCCGAAGTCGCGCTCAAGCCCGGAAAAACAGGCTGATGCCACCTTGGCTAGACATGCTTCGCACGCCGATGGCGGCCCCCGAGACCGGCGCGCTGCGACGTCTGCGCCTGATTTGGCAGATGCTTTGTCTGATGCTCGGCGCCGCGATTATTGGCCTGCAGCCGCTATCGCTCGCCTTCGGGCGGGCGGCGCCATGCGCGATCGCAGTACTTCTGCTTGCCAATATCTGCACGACCGCCGTCTACCTCGCGCGGAAGCATCGCGCCGACACCTCATTTCTGGAAGCAAGCGGGGAGGAGCAATGATGCATAGCGCGCGATGGGCTCTGCGGCTCCTCCTGACGATGATCGCCGCCTTCATTCTCGCGCCGAGCGCTCAGGCCGCGGGACCGACCTGTCACGGGAAGTTCGTCAACCCGATCACCGATGTCTGTTGGTCGTGCCTCTTCCCGCTGTCGGTGGGCGGCCTCAAGATCTGGCCGAGCGGCCGGCCGGATACAGCCAATCCGGCTTCGCCTATTTGCGCCTGCGGCAGCCCCATTCCTCGGATCGGTATCTCCGTCGGTTTCTGGGAACCAGCGCGCCTCGCGGACGTGACCATGAAGCCTTGGTGCTTTCCGAACCTTGGTGGTATCCGCATCGCACCCGGCTTCGACATCGGACAGGGCTATTTGGCCGGCCCGTCGATGGTGGGCGGCCGCTCCCAGAGCACGGCCAAATGGCACGTCCATTGGTATGTGTACCCGCTCCTCTACTGGATGGAAATCCTGACCGACTTCGTCTGCTTCGAGCAGGCAAGTTTCGATATCGCGTACATGACCGAGATCGACCCGCTCTGGCAGGACGACTCGCTGACAGCACTCATCAACCCGGAAGCCATCGTTTTTGCCAATCCGATCGCCCAGGTTGCCTGCGCCGGAGACTGCATCGCCGGCACCGCCCATTTGCCGCTCGATCCGCTATTCTGGTGCGCTGGCTGCCAGGGCAGCATGTATCCGCTCAATGGAAACGTGCCGTCGTCGATCGGCCACGTTCAGTCCTCGCGGCTCGCGCTGTCGCGCTTTGCGTACAAGATGCACCGCGAGGCGCTGGCGTGGGGAACGATGGGGTCGGCGGGCCTCTGCAAGAAGTACCTCATGCCGATCATGCGGAAGCAGCAATACCGCTTTCAGATGGTCAATCCGATCCCGACCGTGAGCGGTCGCTTCGCTTGCTCCGCGATCGGGGCATCCACCATGCCGCCCGACGCAGGCCGCGCCTATCCCGCCGGTGGCGAGGACATGGGCTACCTGGTCTGGCGCAAACGCAACTGCTGCGTTCTCTAGGGGGGCCTTTCGATGCGCGGATATCTTTGGGCTTCTACTGCTGTTCTCGGCATCGCCAGCATATCGGCGGTGCTTGCGCAGAGCGTCGATGGGATCGACGTTCAGGCGATCAAGAAGCGCTCAGCCGAGCTTCAGGCTGATGCCGAGGCGTTCGTCAATCAGGTGAAGGACAGGGGTGATGCGTTCCGCGAGGAGGCGGCCAATGTGAATGACGGTGGCATGGCCAACATGCAGCGCGTTGCGAAGACCGATCTGCCCAAGGGGCCCGCTGGTCCGGTCGACTTCGACGAAATCGTAGCGGGCGCCGCGTCGAACGCGACGGTGGGGAAGGGCGAAGCACCCCAGTTCATAGTGTTTGCCAGCCTGTCGATGCCGCCACAGGCGCTCAAGCAATTGATCGGCGATACCGCGCGCGCGGGCGGTGTGGTCGTCTTCCGGGGCTTTCCGAACAATTCGATGAAGGAGTTTTCGTCCGCCCTCGGGAAGATCGTGACCCGGCAGGACGATTTCGCCAATGTCGGTATTGATCCGCGCCTCTTCCGCGCTTTCGACGTCCAAGCTGTTCCGACCTATATCGCCGTCTCGTCCGATTTCGACCTTTGCGCCGGTTTCTCGTGCCAGACCAAGGTTCCGCCCCACGACCGTCTCATTGGCAACGTCTCGGTTGAATATGCGCTCGAGCAGTTTGCCGAGGGGAATGGCCCGGGTGCCCGCGTCGCCGCCGTTGGGCTCTCCAACATGCGCAAGGTCAATCGGTGAGGTCGATCCCCGCCTCGGCTGCGCTCGTTGTCGCGCTGATGGTCGTAACGCCGGCGCTGGCGCAAACGACCGTCGAGGAGGCGCGGGAGCAGGGCAAGGAGCTCGGCACCCAGAAGCGCAACGATCCGACGCTCGTACCGTCGAGTGACGCCCAGGCGGCAGCGGTCCCCGGCTATTCCGGCCCGAGCCTGCCCGAAGGTTCCTATTTCGACGATCCCGAGCGACTTGAGGCGGCCGGTCAATCGGCGAAGTCCTCGAACGAGCAATATCGCATCACGACGGACGCCGATCGGACGCGCGCGACGTTCAGCAATTCGGAGATCTTGGCGGCCACGCAGAGGGCGACGTCGGTTGAGAACGATCCATCCACCTATCTGGCCGGTGAAGATTATAGCGGCGGTGGCGGGTCTTGTGTGCCGTTGCCACCGGCGGTTGGGAACGCAGGCTACTACGAAGCGACCTGCAATCAGGGCACGAAGATCGAGGACCAGCCGCGCTCCTGCTCGATCACGATGGTGCCGGAGACGACGACGGTCGACGCCTTCAAATTCTTTGTGGTTCCCAACAGCGCCTACGGCACCCCGTTCGCACGGTACGATTCGATGGCGCCGCATATAACGGCCGGGACATGCCGTCCGACTGGCGTGGTGATGCAGGCGTGCGCCGCCCATCGCATCTACGGCGTTTCGACGAACAAATTTTGCGACGATTACAACGCCACCGAATATGTTTGCTCCCAGGACCTGACGGGAATTGCCTTCCTCCCTAGCCCGATTACCGGACGGGATTGGCATGCCAAAACGACCGACACGCAGGTCACCGTCAAGAGGGCCGACGGCTGTGGACATCTTACAGCGGATGCCATGTGCACGGCCGATCCTGCGGGGGAGATTTGCACCGAGGGCCCGGAGACCCGCGTCATCAATGGGGTGCCGATAACCCAGGCATGCTGGGCGTGGAAAAGAGACTTCACCTGCCACACGCTGACTCCCGCCAGCGACTGCGGCGACCTCGAGAGCAATCGGGCCTGCACCTATTTGCGGACCGAATGCCTTGATGACGAACCGAACGGCGGCGCATGTCAGGTCGAAAACCGGGTTTATAAATGCCCGACGCCCTTGAGTGGGACCAGCGACGCACCGCAATATATTTGCGGCGACGATGTCTACTGCATCAACGGTGATTGCGAGCCGATCGTTCGCGAGGCGTCGACCGAATTCAAGGATGCGCTCGTCGCCTTGCATTCGATCGACCAGGCCGGTGAGGAGTTCGACGAGACCAATTTCACGGTCTTCAAGGGCAATCGCGAGACCTGTCACAAGCCGGTGTTCGGGCTCATCAACTGCTGCGCCGGCAAAACGTCAGGCCTGCTGACGGTCGGTGCAGGCGCAGCCGCACTGGCCGGCGGGCCTGCGGCGATCGCCGCGTTGGCGACGCCCTTCCTGACCCTGTTCGCTTGTTCGCAGGACGAGATGAAGCTCGACATCAAGGATCGGATGGGTCTGTGCCACAATCTCGGAACCTATTGCTCATCGAAGATCCTCGGCATCTGCACAACGAAGCGGACCGCCTATTGCTGCTTTGAAAGCAAGCTCAGCCGCGTGCTTCAGGAACAGGGCCGGCCACAGCTCGGCAAGCCTTGGGGGAGCGCCAAAAAGGAAACGTGTCAGGGCTTCACCGTCGACGAATTTGCCCGCCTCGACCTCTCCGTCATGAATTTCACCGAGGTGTATGCGGACTTCATGGATGCGGCGAAGCTGCCTGACGAAGTCCAGACGATGACGGACATCCAGGCGAAAATTCAGTCCTACTACGACCTCCACGGAAAATGAGGCGGGTCAGATGTGCACCACGCCGGGGGGAGGCCGTCCGAAGCCAGAAAGTCAGGGAGAATGATCATGTCGATGCCGCTTCTTGAGCTGCCCGTCATCGCGGCAGCGCTGCTGCTTCAGCCAGCGCACGAGAGCCCGTCGCCGCGCCCGCCGTGCGCCTCCCGGCACGCCGCAACGGTGGCCGATTGCTGTGTTCATTTACCGGATTGGGAAGCGCGCAAAGAAAGCCCGCCCCGCGAACGCCCTGCACAGTCGCCCGGTAAGGCCGAGGGAGGGACGGAACATGGCAATTCTTGACCGGACGGTGATCCTTGCGGCAGCTCTCTCGGCGGCGATTTGGGCGCCCGCGCTTGCCCAGGACGCGCCCGCGGCCCGAAATGATACCATCGAGCAGGATCGGCCGGACGAATTCTACTGCGGCGAGCGCAGGCTGGGGCAGTGGTTCTATTGCGCGAAGCCAAAGCCGATGGACAACGCCAAGCCGGCGACGCCTGTCGAAGCGGATCGCGCCACGGATCGGATCGCCGCGATCGCCAAGCAACTCGACGAGCTGAAGGCCAAGGCCATCCTCGAGCCGACGGAAGCGAACGTCATCAACTATATCCGCTTCCAGCGCGAACAGCTCGATCGCGCGTCGACATTCTCGGACACCTGGCAACGCGCGCTCTGGCAGAACCCGGACCTCGACTATACGCTGCAACGCCCGGTTTCGACGGTCGGCAAGCGTCTGTGGCTCGATAATCGGAAGGCCGACCGCGATGCTGTCCTCACCAGCCTCGGCCAGCGCTACGGGCTGTTCTATTTCTATGCCCAAAGTTGCGGCGCGTGCGAGGTGTTCGCGCCGATCCTGCGATCGGTCACCGATAGTCATCGGATGACGGTGATGGCCGTATCCATGGACGGCGGGCCGAGCAGGGATTTTCCGAATTACGTCGTCGATTCCGGGCAGCGGGCACGAATGGGTGTGCCGGGCAATGAAACGCCTGCGCTGGTCCTGTTCGATACCCAGACCAAGCGGACGATTCCGGTCGGCTACGGCGTGCTCAGCGCCGACGAAATCATGGACCGCATCTTCATGCTGACCAACACCAAGGTCGGGAGCGACTATTGATGACACAGGCAAAAAAGGGCGTCCTGCGCCGGAAGTTCGGCTCTGGTCTGGCGTTAATCGCAGCTTCCCATTTCGCGATCGTCGGCGTCGCGCACGCTGATGTCGCGTCTGAGATGAACGGCTTCTTCAACGATGCCGGTGGCGCCGCAAATGTCACCGGGCCGACGGCATTCCAGGGTCAGTCCGCGGGCTATTACTCGCTTGGCAACGTGTGGACCCGCTTTCCGCAGAAGAGCGTCTCGCCGTTCAATCTGCAGCTTCCGAGCGCGCGGGCGGGCTGCGGCGGCATCGACCTGTTCGCAGGCAGCTTCTCCTTCATCAACGCCTCGGAAATCGTGGCGATGTTGAAGGCGACCGCCAACAATGCCCTTGGTTTCGCCTTCAAGCTCGCGATCGATTCCGTTTCGCCAGAGATCGGGAAGGTAATGGATGAGTTCAGCCAGAAGGCGCAGCTTCTCAACCAGATGAATATATCGAGCTGCGAGACGGCGCAGGCGCTGGTCGGTGGAATCTGGCCGCAGATGGAAACCACCCGCTCGACGATCTGCGAGGCGGTCGGCAACAGCCAGGGCATATTCTCCGATTGGGCCGCTTCACGGCAAGGCTGCAACAACGGCAACCGCCGGGACAGCACAATCGCTGGCAATACCGATGCGAGCATGAAGGACCAGCTCGTCGGCGAGCCACACAACTACACTTGGGAGGCGCTGAAGAAGTCCGCCAAATTCGGGGCGTTCGACCAGTCATTCTCCGAATATATCATGACGCTCGTCGGCACGGTGATCACCACGCCATCAACCGATCCGAGCGTAGGCGGGAAGGTCATCATGTTCGGGCCCGCCGAGGAGGCGGTGGTTACGGCGCTGCTCGACGGCACGGCGAACGCACCGGCGGTGAAGATGCTCAAGTGCAACGACACGGATTGCTACGATGTCGGTGAGCAGACCCTGACGGTGCCGGCCTCGTCGGCGTTGCGGCCGCGGATCGCAGGGATGATCCGCTCGATGAGCAGCAAGATCAGGACGGACACCGCGCTCGACGGTTCGGAGAAGCAGCTCCTCAACCTCGCGACCGTACCGCTCTACAAGATCCTGTCAGTCCAGGCCTATGCGCATTACGCGCTGACCGACGGCGAAATCGAAACGCTCTCAGAGATCGTCGCAGTCGATCTGCTGGCCGCGATGCTCGATAACATGCTCGATCGCGTCGAGCAGGCGCAGACTCACTATCAGACGTTCGACCAGGCCACCGCGACGCAGTGGAAACAGCAAATCGCTGCGACGCGGCAGAAATTCGCGCAGCGTGACGTGAAGCTCTCCAACAAGCTGCAGGTGACGATGCAGATCATCGATCGCAGCATCATGCTCGAATCCACGCTCCAGAATTCGATGACGCCGGGCATGGCGTCCGCGCTCAATTTCTCGCGCGGGTTGAACGCACAAGGGCTGAATTAGGGCAGGGGAGCCGGCGCGATGCTCGAGGTCTTTACGGTCGGGGGCGGGGAATATCTCGTCAACACCTTCAATGCCGTCGCTGCCTGGTCCGGGGGAGGTGGATACCGCTCGCTCCTCCGCGTCGTGATGGTGATGGGGCTCATCTACTCTCTGCTCGTCGTCGCCTTCACGATGAACTTTCGCGTGTGGATGAACTGGTTTCTGCAATCGACGGCGATCTATCTCTGCCTCATGGTGCCGACCATCGACGTGAAGGTCACCGACCGGATCAATCCGTCACTGGCACCGGCAACGGTCGCGAACGTGCCGCTCGGGCTTGGTGTTCTGGCAAGTTTCACCACGCAGATTGGCGACTGGCTGACGCGGACGGCCGAGACCGTTTTCGTGATGCCGAGCGAGCTCAACTATTCGACCAACGGCATGGTCTATGGCGCGCGCCTGTTCGACGCCACTCGCAACTTCGTGATCCGCGATGCCGAGTTCTCGACCAATCTTGAGGAGCATTTCAAGAAATGCGTCTTCGGGGACGTGATGCTCTACCGGAAGTCGCTGACCGTCCTGGCGCAATCGAAGGATCTCTGGGCGGAAATCGGTCCCGGCTCGGAAGCCCGATCGCAGGAATGGCTCGAACGGCAGGGCGATGGGACCGTCACCAGCGCGATCGTCACCTGCCGGCAGGCTTACGACATGCTAAATGCGCGGTGGGCGCCGATGATCGAGGCGAACACGCCGTTCTGGGGGAAGGAGCTTTACCCGAAGCTGAGCAACGCGCTGGCGGCCGACAAGCTGAGGCACGATCTGCCGATCGCCAATGCCGCGTTCACCGGCTCGGGCAGCAACTACAGCGATTCCATGCGGCAGAACACGGCGATCAACGCCTTCATGCAAGCCCGCAACAGCATGGCGGGCGGATCGGGCGCGGCGACGATCGACACCTTCGCGCAGACCCGCGCCGACATTCAGGCACGCAACACTTATAATTCGATCGCACAGCAGGCGATGGCCTGGGTGCCCATCCTCAACATCGTGCTGACCGTGGTCTTCTTCGCGATGTTCCCGGTGATATTCCCATTGTTCCTGATGCCGCAAACGGGTCTCGCGACCCTGAAGGGCTATGCGATGGGCTTCTTCTATCTCGCAGCCTGGGGGCCTCTCTATGTCATCCTGCACATGATCTGCATGACAAGAGCCGAGGCCGCCGCCGCGGGGGTCGCGCCCGGCGGCGTCACGCTGGGCACCTATGCCGGCATCGGCGCCGTGAATGGAGAGACTGCGACGATCGCCGGCTTCATGCTGATGAGCATCCCATTTCTCGCCGCGGGTCTTGCACGGGGCGCGATGTCGATCGCGGGCCAGGCGACCTCGATGCTTGCGCCGGCACAGAACGCCGCCGAGGCTGCCGCGCTGGAACAGACCACGGGAAACTATTCTTACGGCAATGTGAGCTGGGCGAATGCGACGTCGAACATGCGCCAGAGCGACCAATGGTCGATTGCGCCGAGTTTCACGGGCGGTGCGACCAGCGTGGGTTGGCGCCAGGACAACGGCGCCGTGGTGTCGGGCTTCGGCAATGGACAAGATGTCATCGACATGTCGGGCGCGATCTCGCGGCTGGGGTTCACGCCAACCATGAACAGCGGCACCGTCGCGGAATGGCGGGAAATGTCGAGCGCGGCGCATCGCCAAGCGCAAGCGTGGGAGAATGCCGCGCAGGATATTCTGACCAGCACACACACGAACCGAAGTGCGTTTGGGGTCTCGTCCGAGCGATCCAGAGGCTTTGAATCTGGAAGCGGGTCCACCGCAAATACAAATGTCGAGAAGTTCGATCGTGTTACCGGGTCGAGCTCGCAGGGCCTAGAGGAGCGCTCCTCGACCGGGTTGACCGATCGGATCTCGATGGGCCGTGATCGGTCAGCCGGCACGCTCGATCAGGTGACCGGCGGGATCAATGGCGGCATCGGCGGCGGCGGAGGTCGTAAGGGTGGCGGTGGGCGGGCAGGCGGCGGGGGACTTCTTCCCAATGTCGGCGGTTCCCTTGGGGTCAGCAAGACCGGGCAACAGGTCGACAATCTTCGCTATGGCACGGATCAAACGCGTTCCTCCGACAGCTCCAGCTCGTCTTCAAGCGGTGTGCGCGACGAGCACTCCAACGGCAGCGGAGCTAGCACATCCGACGGCACTTATGTTCGTTCAGGCTCGTTCAGCCGGTCATCGGTGACGTCATCGTCCTCGGTGAGCACCGAGGACGCCCTTTCGCGGGCACGATCCTATTCCGAGGCCGCGCGGCGTATGGAAGAGCTATCGCAATCCCTCGCGCGCGATGCGAGCTTCGCCGAATCGCACGGGATGCAGCTCAGCGAGAATATGAGCCAGGATCTTGCGCAATGGTACAGGCTGCAACAGGCCCTTCATCCCAACCTTGATGCGCCCGAGCTTTGGGCGACCGACTTAACGCCGCAGAAGCGCGCGGTCCGTGACCAATTGATTCAACAGTGGGCACAGGAAAAACGAGACGCGCTTTGGTCCGAGATCAGCGGCGATATCAAGGACCCGTCGCTGGTCGACGTGTCGCGGATCGATCTCGACGCCGGCGATGTGCGCGGCTCCTATAATCCGCGCGGGGTTAGCGGGATCGGTAGCGGTGGGGGAGGCGGCGACCCTGGCGCCGCTGCCCGCATGATCGCTGATGGACAGGCGAAGCTGGACGGTGATCGGGCGGCAGCGGAAGCCGCCCGTAACAATCGCGGTGGCGCGAATGTTGATCTACAATCCGAGGTCGGCCGCGAACTCAATCGCGGTTTCTTCACCGATCCGAACTTGCGGAAGTAAAGGACCGGTCAGAGCGTCAGGTAAAGATAGGCACCCGTCGCCACGAGCAGGACAAGCGAAATCACGCCACCGATCAGGCGGCCACGCGAAAGCTCGTTAGTATCGTCATCGCTCTCGTCGGAATTGATCTCATGCGGCATCGGATCGGCCGGCCTATAGATTGGGCCGCCGGGTAGATCTTTGGTGAATGCGTATGTGATCGTATCAAACATGGGCGACTTTCTACCGCCGACATCATATCATTGAGTAACTTCGCATTCAAACCGGAATAGGCCGATGCGGACACGTGCCACAATCGCAAATTCTTAGAGCGATAATAAGTATTATGTTAAATATCAATATCTTATAAGAATATCAGTCCCGATACAACGCGGAGACCTTTCATGGAAGTCCGATTGAGCGCGACACCTAAAGGCAACGGATTTCAGGCAACGGTCGCATTGCCCGATGGGGTATCGATCAGCTCGGCCGAATCCTATCCCACCGAAGCCGAAGCGATCACCGCGGCGGCCGTGAAGTTGTTGGAGATGCCCGATCGCCTGATGCGCGCGACCGCAGTAGAAGCCGATCTTGCGATCAGCGGCAGCTCATCGCCGGCGTAGCGCCGCCAAGGTGTCCGGCATGATCGTGTAGACTGCCTCGCGCTGGGCGCCGCGATTTTGATGATCCACCCGATAGCCCTGATAGTGGCGTCGCAGGAGGCCGCCCCGACATAGATCCGACACTGCGCGGCTGACATTGCAGCGGCCCGATTGGCGAACCCGCTCACGGACCCTTTCTTCAATGACACGGTCAGCCTGTGTCGGATCGGCCGGTAGTTCGTCAGCCTGCTCAAGTGCCGACCGCACGGTTTCGATCGTCGAACGGCGCCAGGGTGTACGCTGCGCGATCGGAGCCAGCGCATCGCACAGCCAGTCGCGGACAGGCACGGCGTCGCCGTTCACCATCACGCTCGGTCCAGCCCTGCCCTTTTCGTCAGCGACTTCCTCCAGGAGCTGGAGGAGCATGTAGGAGAATTTTGGCCGCGGCGAAGCTGCGGCGATCGCCGCCAAAAGCCCCGGCGTGTCCATCCCTCGCGCGGGTTCGACGGATGCTTCGAATAGGTCTGCCTGATGGAACATAGCATGAATCTACTATGCACTTTGGTGGATGTGAATCCCACAAAGGACCGAAGGCGCTTTTTTTCTGGCGGATTCCACAGGCTTCGGAAGCGGTGCATTTGAGCTGCTTGACTCATCGCCGGGAACAGGAACAAATAAGGAACGAATCAACGAGTCCCGAGTCTCCTGAATGCCATGCGTCAATCAACCGTCCTTGAAGATTTGCGAGCGCGTATCGAGGGCGTAGGCGTTCAGCGCGAAGCGATCCCGTTCGGCATCGACGCGATTGCCGGGCGGAGGCATTGCTGCAGGTGCTCTCCATGAAATGATGGGCAGTCCCGATCTCGCGGACTAGGCGAGTGCGACGGTCTTTCTGGCGGGAATCCTGGCGCGAATGGAAGGTCCCGTCTTCTGGTGCCTGCGCTGGCGCGACCTGTTTGCCCCTGCCCTTCATCTCGCCGGTCTTCATCCAGATCGGGTCATCTATGTCGAGGCCGGCAGCGACACCAATGTCCTGCTCGCGATGGAGGAGTGCCTGCATCACCCTGGCATCGCCGGTGTGGTTGGCGAAGTCGGGAAATATTCGACTACTGCATCGAAGCGCCTGCAATTGGCGGCGGAAAGCTCGGGTGTAGCGGCCTTCGTGTTTCGTCGCGCGGCGAAGGCCGAACAGGTCGCCGAAGGGACGGCAGCGATGACACGCTGGCGGATCACCGCTTCACCAAGCGAAGATCTCGGTCTGCCGAGCCTGGGTCGCCCTCGCTGGCATGTGGATTTGGAACGTGTGCGCGGTGGTAATCCGCACGCCTGGATCGTGGAGGCGTGCGATGCGACGGGTCGTATCGCTCTTCCTGCCGCACTGGTCGACCGACCGGCTGCGGCGGAAGATCGCAAAATTGTCGCCTGAGTGCCGTGACGGCCTGGTCCTTGATCTTCCGCTGGTGACCGCGGTGCCCGATCACGGCAGGAAAGTCATTGCTGCCGTCGATGCCGAGGCTAAGGCGCTCGGTGTCCGCGTCGGCATGACCGTGACGAAGGCCCGAGCGTTTGCCCCTGAATTGCAGGTCGTCGATGCCGACCCGGAGGGCGACCTGCAGGGACTTCGCGATCTCGCGCTATGGGCGGGCCGCCGATACTCACCCTTCGTATCACCGGATGCGCCCGACGGAATCTGGCTCGACATCACCGGCTGCGCGGGTCTCTTTGGCACCGAGAAGGCGCTGCTCAAGGATCTCCATCGCCGTGTTGCCGCGTCGGGGCTGGCTCTGCAGATCGCTGTGGCCGACACTGCAGGCTGCGCCCATGCCGTTGCGCGGCATGTACCCGCCGGCCGGCCGGTCACGATCGAGCCGGGCGGACACCGCACTGCCATTTCCATCCTGCCGATATCGGCGTTGCGATTGCCAGGACGCGAGGTCGAAGGTTTGCGCAAGCTCGGATTTGAGCGGATCGAACAGCTCATCGGTGCGCCGCGCGGCCCTCTCGCCAAACGGTTCGGCCGCGAATTGCATCGGCGGCTGGATCAGGCGCTCGGCTTCGTGCCCGAGCCGATCGAGCCGATCTACCCTGAACATCTGCCGCGGGCCCGTCGAGGTTTCATGGAGCCGATCGCGACACCTGAAGCCTTCGCCCAGGTGATCGGCGATCTCGTTGCCGATGTGGTGGGGCAGCTCACCTGTATCGGCAAGGGTGCTCGCCGATTGGATTGCTATTTCCACCGTGTGGACGGCCACAATCAGGCGATCCGCATCGGGACCGCAACCGCATCCCGCGACGCAGGCCATCTCGCGAAATTGCTGTGCGCTAAGATCGAGACGGTCGAGCCAGGGCTTGGCATTGAGGCAATGACCCTCGTGACGCCGCTGGCTGACGCGCTCGCGGCCCAACAGGATGAAGGGTTGGAAAGCCCGCGACGCGGGCCGAACCTCGCCTCTCTGGTCGATGCGCTCGCCAACCGTTTTGGTCCACGGAGCCTGCATCGGGCGGCACCGCACGCGAGCAGTATGCCTGAGCGCTCGATCACCACGATGCCCGCCCTTGCGAAAGATAGCGGCGCCCAGTGGGACGATGACCTCCCTCGCCCCGCCCGCATGTTGGATCGACCCGAGCCAATCGACGTGGTCGCCCTGCTGCCAGACGATGCCCCTCGCCTCTTCGTGTGGCGTCGAAAGCGCTATCGGGTGACCCGAGGCGATGGTCCGGAACGCTTGCACGGCGAATGGTGGCGCGAGAGCGGCAATGAGGCCGACAAGGCGCTGATCGTCCGGGATTATTATCAGGTCGAGACCGAGACAGGCGGTCGGTACTGGCTGTTCCGGCTCGGTGACGGCGTAAATCCGGCTACGGGCACCATGCGCTGGTTCATCCACGGTGCGTTCGCATGAGCGAGGTCGACGCCAACTATGTCGAGCTGCAGGTTACGACGCACTTCAGCTTCCTGAGGGGCGCATCATCCCCCGAGGAGCTGTTCGCCGCGGCCGCATTGCTCGGATTGCCTGCTCTCGGCGTCGTTGATCGAGGATCGGTCGCCGGCATCGTCCGGGCCTGGGATGCCGAACGGACCACCGGCGTTCGTGCCATCATCGGATGCAGGATCGATCTGAGCGACGGCACGGCGCTACTGCTCTATCCGACGGATCGCGCAGCCTATGGCCGAATGTGCCGACTGCTCAGCATCGGCAAAGAACGCGGCGGCAAGGGAGCCTGTCATCTCGACTGGTCGGATGTCGAACAATGGAATGACGGGCTCATCGCGATCCTGAGTCCTGACCGGGCAGACGTCGGCACCGAGGCCGCCCTTGCGCGGACGAAACGGATTTTCGCCGACCGTGCCTATCTGGCTCTGACGATCCGGCGGCGACCGAAAGATGCGATCCGGCTGCGTGATCTCGCGAACCTGGCGGCTGCGGCTCGCGTTCCTACGGGAGAAATGCACGATCGACGAATTGGGCGCTCGGCGCGAGCGGTTCGCCGATCGGCATCTCAAGACCGGCCAGGAAATGGAGCGGCTGTTCCGTCGCTATCTCAAGGATGCGTCGCCCGTCTCTCGCACGCTCGAGATCGCAGCGCGGTGCAGTTTCAGCCTTGAGGAGCTCCGTTACCAATATCCGGATGAGATCAATGTGCCCGGCCGGACGCCGCAGGAGGAGCTGGAGCGGCTGACCTGGGAGAAAGCCCCCGACCGCTATCCCGAGGGGGTCGATGACAAGGTGCGCTCGCAACTGGTGCACGAACTGAAGCTCATCGCGGACCTTGAGTATGCGCCCTATTTCCTGACCGTCCATTCCATCGTGACCGAAGCGCGGCGGCGCGAGATTATCTGCCAGGGACGTGGGTCGGCCGCGAACAGTGCCGTTTGCTACGTGCTGGGCATCACCTCGATCGATCCGGTGCGCTCGGAATTGCTGTTCGAGCGTTTCGTGTCGGCCGAGCGGCGCGAGCCGCCCGATATCGACGTCGATTTCGAGCATGAGCGCCGGGAGGAAGTGATCCAGTGGATTTATGAGACTTATGGGCGGACGCACTCGGCGCTGACGGCCGTCGTGACCCGCTATCGCGCGCGGGGCGCGGTCCGCGAAGTCGGCAAGGCGCTCGGCCTGAGCGAGGACATGACGGCGGGTCTGGCCGGGTCCGTCTGGGGATGGAGCCAGGATGGCGTCGAGGAAAAACACGCGGAAGAGCTCAATCTGGACCTCGCCGACCGGCGCCTGGTGCTGACCCTGGAATTGGCCCGTCAGCTCATCAATACGCCGCGCCATTTGTCGCAGCATCCTGGCGGATTCGTGCTGACGCGCGATCGGCTTGACGAACTGGTGCCCATCGAGCCGGCTGCGATGGAAGATCGACAGGTGATCGAATGGGACAAAGACGATATCGATCTCCTGGGCTTCATGAAGGTCGATGTCCTGGCGCTGGGCATGTTGTCGTGCATGCGGCGGGCGTTCGAGTTCATGGAGAATGACAAGGGCCTGAAGCTCGATCTCGCGACCATCCCCGCCGAGGATCCGGCGACCTACGCGATGATCCGCAAGGCCGATACCTTGGGTGTCTTCCAGATCGAGAGCCGCGCACAGATGGCGTCCATTCCGTTGATGGCGCCGCGCACCTTCTATGATCTGGTCATTCAGGTGGCGATCGTGCGCCCCGGGCCGATCCAGGGCGATATGGTCCACCCTTATCGTCGCCGGCGCAACGGCGAGGAGGCCGTCACCTATCCGACCGAGGAACTGCGGCGCGTGCTCGAGAAGACCTTGGGGGTGCCGCTGTTTCAGGAGCAGGCGATGCGCGTGGCCATCGAATGCGCTGGCTTCACACCGAGCGAAGCGGATCTGCTTCGGCGCGCGATGGCGACGTTCAAGCTGACAGGCGGCGTCTCACATTTTCGGGACAAGCTGATCGATGGCATGGTCGCGCGCGGATACGATCAGGAATTCGCGGAGCGCACCTTCAAACAGATCGAGGGCTTCGGCTCCTATGGTTTCCCGGAAAGCCACGCCGCGAGCTTTGCGCTGATCGCCTACGCCAGCAGTTGGGTGAAATGCCATCATCCAGATGTGTTTTGCGCCGCGCTGCTAAATGCCCAGCCCATGGGCTTTTATGCCCCGGCCCAAATCGTCCGCGACGCGCGTCAGCATGGCGTCGAGATCCGCCCGATCGACGTCAATCACAGCCGCTGGGATTGCACCCTTGAGCCAACGGGCGGCCGCTATCTCGCCGTTCGGCTGGGCCTTCGCATGGTGAATGAGCTCGCCAACCGCGATGCCGCGGCGATCGTCACGGCGCGCGCCGATCAACACTATGAGAGCGTCGAGGAAATCCAGCGGCGTGCCGGCGTGGGGCGCGGCGCTCTGGATCGGATCGGCGAAGCCGATGGGTTCGGCTCATTGGGGAACAATCGGCGTGAGGGACTGTGGAGCGTTAAGGGGCTCGGCAATGCAGCATTGCCCTTGTTCGCTGCGGCGGACGAACGTGAAGGCAAGCTACGCCAGGAAGCGATCGAGCCGACGGTCATCCTTGCGCCTATGGGCGCCGGCGCGGAAGTGGTCGAGGATTATCGGGCCTCTGGCCTGTCGCTGCGGGCTCATCCGCTGGCGTTCCTGCGCGACGAATTGCGCAATCGCAAGATGATCACCTGCGATGAGCTGCAGTCCATGAAAGACGGCCGCTGGATCAATCTCGCGGGGATCGTGCTGGTCAGACAGAAGCCGGGCTCCGCCAAGGGCGTCATGTTCATCACGCTGGAGGACGAAACGAACGTCGCCAACCTGGTGGTATGGACCAACGTGTTCGAGAAGCATCGGCGCGCCGTCCTGGGTGCGTCGATGATGGGCGTGCGAGGCCAGGTGCAGCGCGAGGGCGAGGTTATCCATGTGGTCGCCCAGCGGCTCGATGATTTGTCGCCGCTCCTTGCCAGCGTTGGCACACGCACGGATGTCGCCGATATCTACCGGGTTAGTCGCGCTGACGTGGCCAAACATCCGCTGCGGTGCGATCCCCGTGATCTGGTATCGTGGGATCGCAGATCGCTGACGCCACCGCCTGATCCCGGCATAAGGGTCCGTTCGCGTGATTTCCGCTGATCCTGTCCAAACTCGCCGGCTCGCAGCTCCGGGGGAAAACGAGAGAAGTTCGGCGCAGTGGGAGCTTGTCATTAGACTAGCCGGTCGGTGCATAGGTATTCGGGCGAGAGACATCATTCCAGCTCATGGCAGGGAGCCTGGACCATTCCTATATCGCCTTCGGGGGCCAGCTTACGGCCAACGCGTCACAGTGTTTCTGTTCACGCCATTGACGTGTGAGCGGGTGAACGAGGCGCGCCAGCAACAGCCGGAGCAGGAAAGCAGCGTTTCATGGTATCTTCGTCCGCCGCGACAGTTGAAGCCCTCATCGCGACACTGCTTGCGACACGGAATCAGACCGACATGATTGCCAAGCTGGGCCAATCGCCGCGGCCTGCGATGTCCAAGGCGATCGGCGCCGAGATCCGGTCCGCAATCGAGACGCTCGGCGGTCATATCGAAGCAAAACGCCGCCGCGAGGCGACCGTGACGCTCCTCGCGCTGTTGTACATCGATGCCGCCTATGTGGTGCCCCGCCTGCGCCGGGCAGGTGTGCTGCGTGCTTCGCGTTACGGCTACGCCGGCAATCTGATCGGCACCCTCGCCAAGACCGCACTCCAGATACGGCCGTTGTTGAACGCTCCAGAACGCGCTCGCTATTTCGAGTCCGTGATTGCGCTCAGCAAATTGGCCTCCAACGCGCGCGCGATCTACGACGAAATCGTCAAAATCCTCGGGAGCCGGCGAGATTGCGTTCTCAAGACCCTGCTCGTGATTCTCAATAACCAGTTCTACCAGGGCTGGGTCGCCGACCCTTCGCAGCCGTCCTGGTCGCCTCGCCGCTACACCACGGAAGAATATGTAGACGGCGCCTCGCTGATCTTCTCGATCTATGCCTCGCTGTTCCCGATCACCGACGAATGCTGCAATCACGTCGATATTGCTGCCATCACGACGGACGCGGTGGTCTATGAACGACTGCTCCTCGCGGCCGTGCGCCTCACAAAATTCAAGGACGCGGAAACCCAGATTGATGGGTTGCCCTATCAAGCGACGCTCGAAGGCGAGACCGTCACAATCTCATCGATCGACCCGGACATAGAGCGCTCCGTCCGCTTGGGCTACATTCAGAGCGACAATCAAGCGATCATCCGGATCCACCGTTTCCGGAACTCAAACCCGCCGATGTCCATGAGTGACTTTCTCGACATGGGCTTTGAACGTGACGCCTTTCCCGGCTTGCTCGAACTCGCGGAAAAGCCGGTCAGACGCTATCGAATGATGCTGCCGACGGCGCCGGAAATCTTCTCGATCTTCGCTGGGGACCAGATGTTTCGCGAGGAGGTGGAGAGCCTCCTCCTCCTCGATGTCAACAACTTTGGGAACGTCAGCGATCTGATCGCCGATGTGAATGAGCATGTCACCACCACCGACATCTTCAAATTTCAGAGGTACTTCACCTTCCTGAGCGGTGTGTACCAAAGGGCCTTGGCGCGGATTGAGGACGAGGCCGAGCGCACATTCCTCACCTTCACGTCGACCGTCTTTGTGATGTCTCACGACAATCTCTTCATGCAGATGATGTTGATTTTTAGGAGCGAAGCAAAGGTGCGCTCCCTGATCGATCTGATGAAAATGACCATCAGCACCGGTCACATCGATCTGCAATATCGACCGTTGATCGACCTCGGCGGCTACTACGTCATTGCCCCTCAGGTGCTGGCCGCCTCGAATCTCGTCCGTAACACCATCGTGGCCAACGGCCTGCGACCGATCGCACTCGGCCCCGAAGACCAGATGGTGAACGCAGTGATCGACGCGCTCAAATCCGCGGGGTTCAAGGTTGAATCCGGCGTGGAACTGCGTGCTGGCGGGCTCGATTTTGAACTCGACATCGTCGCCTGGCGCGATGGCCATCTGTTTTTCTTCGAATGCAAGAACGCCTACCACCCGTGCTCACCACACGAGATGCGCAACAGCTATGATCACATTAAGGTCGGGCGCGACCAGCTGGACAAGCGGCGGCGGGTCTTTTCGGAGACGACCCACAAGAGCCAATTGTTGAAGAAGCATGGCTGGGCGGTCGATCCGTCTGCCGAAGTCCACACCGGAATCGTCACCGCAAATCGTATCTTTCATGGTGCGGCCCTGAACGGCCATCCGGTTCGCCAGGCGCATGAACTCATCAATGTCCTGACCATGGGCAAGCTGAGCGGTGAGGAGCGCAGTCTGTCGATCTGGGCCGGAAGCGAATTCCATGCGCTCGATCTTGTGACCTATCTCGAGGGCGATTCCATCGCCGCCAAACAACTTGCGGCGCTCGACCCCACAGACTGGGAAGTCGCGATGGGATACAGGCGACTTACGCTCGCGACCTATGTCCTTGATCCTCTGAAACTTCAGGGGATCATGGAGGCAAGCTACCCGGCCGTTGAACACGCATGATGCGGACACGCCGATAGATGGCCGACAACAAGAACCAGCACTTTGTCCCTCGGGTCCACCTTCGGCCGTTCACGGTCAACGGAGAGGGGCTGGCGATCAACCTGTTCAATCTCGATCGCATGAAGGCCATTCCCAACGCACCCGTCAGGAATCAATGCTCGGGCGACTATTTCTACGGGCAAAACAAGCTTCTCGAGAACGCGATCAACTTCATCGAGGACCCTTATGGGCCGATCGTCCGCCACTTGTCCGATGGCGGCGCGGTCGGTTCAGCGGTCAAGGTCGTCCTCAAGCGGTTCATCTATCTCCAATACCTCCGGACGGAAGCCGCCTCGCTGAAAGCCAGTGAAATGGCGCTGGCGCTGCAAGATGTTCCTGGATCCGACCTTCCCGTGCCAACGGTGAAGGAGGCATCGAAGGAGGCCGTCCAGGCCGCGATGCTGAACTACAAGGACACGATGCGGATCGTCGACGATCTCACGCTTTGCATCGCGCGAAACCGGTCAGACCTCCCCTTCTTCACCTCCGACGATCCGGCCATCCTGACCAACCGCCTGCATATTCAACGGCCGCGCAAGGGCCGACCGAGTTTCGGGGTAAAGACCGCTGGGGCCATCTTTTTCCTGCCGCTCTCACCTTCTCTCTGCGCAATCCTTTACGACGGGGCTGTCTACACCTCTGGCCACCGGGCGCACTGGATCGACATCGATCGGCACCAGGATATCGAGGCGCTCAACGCCCATCAGGTTCTTGGCTGCTGGGCCAACGTGTATTTCCGGGAATGGGGCGATCGCGATACAATTGCGTCGCAGGTAGAGGCCGGTAAACCCGGACGGCCTGCCACTCGGCAAACGGTGACCCAGGCCGTCCTCGAAAAGAGCGACGATTGGGGCGAATATTACGCCGTCAGGAAGCCCACCGATATCAGAAACGGGGAGAAGGTCCTTGTCCATGTAGCGACGAACCACCCAGCCCCTTCGACCTGGCCCTCATTTCTGCGCTTCCGCTCGAACGCGCACGCCTACTCGAATGACACCGGCGCCGGCTTGACCCGCCGATGGTGCCTTGAACAGGGATTCGTGCAGGGAAGCGGCTATCGAAAGATCTCGGTCTAGCGTGTGGGCGCCGATAGCGCGATTTCCGCTGACGCACCCGGCCCGGAACGCAGCGCAAGAAACAGCGAATAGGGCTCTCTACTCGCCGCCAAATGCGGGATGATATGTGACGATGCCGCTGTGGTGCTGCTGATCGAACGAGAGCCGCTGAAAAAACTCTGGCGGGGCTCCTGCTAACCGCAGGTCGGGATCGACGGCAAAGCCGAACCGGCGGTAGTAAGCGGGATCGCCGAGAACCACGCATCCTTTCGAGCCTTGCCGCTTCAGGTCGGTGAGACCTGCCTCGATCAGCGCACTGCCGACGCCCTCTCGTTGGCAATTTGGGTCAACCGACACGGGGCCAAGCCCAAACCACCCGTCGAGAATGCCGTCGATCATGACTGGGGAGAATGCGACATGGCCTACGATATTCCCACCGTTGGCAGCGACAAGCGAGATCGTCAGCGCACCCGCATTGCGCAGCCCATCAACGATTGAGGCCTCGTTGCCGTCACTGTGCTCCGCTGCGAGGAAAGCGGAAGTAGTTACGGCGCGGATAAATTCCTCGTCCGCAGGTTTCTCGGGTCGTATCTGCATCGGTATCATCATAGCAAAGTGTCGAAGGCCCTCAACGGTAGGGCGGCGGCCTATCGATAGGTTCAGCCTGACGAAGGTCTCATGCAATATCGCCCAACAGGTCGCCCATGGCGTTGTTCGAGGTCGGTGTCCAAGCCGTGAGCCGTTCGGCGATTGCACAGAAGCAGCGCGCGAAGGCGACCTGGCCGCGATGAATGTCAATCGCGTGGTCAGGCTCGCCCGTATGAACGATGGCGCTGCGGGCATAGTAGATCGCCAGAACGCTGGCCTGATAGTTCGCCACGCCTGGCACCCCTTTGATGCAAATCCCAATCCGGCGCCGCAGGCGCTCTGCAATCGCGGGGGCATATTGGTCCGTGAGCAGCGTCTCGAACGCCACCGCCAGCGCGACGATCGCCTCCGCCTCGTTCGCCCGGGCACTGAACGACTGCCGGAACCAGTCCAAGGCAGTGAGCAGACGGCGGTAAAGGCGGTTCTCCGGTTTCGAATGCGTGGCGATACTGACGTGACGAAAATAGCCCCGCTCCACCGTGTTCAACGCCTGCGTCACCTTCGCCGCAAGCCGCCGCATGCGGGACGTCGCCAGTGCGGTGGTGGAGAGCGTCGCGGCGACGTCAGAGAGCTTGGCCAGCTCGAGCTGGGAGACGTTCATGGGCACGCGGCGCGTGGACATCGGGCGGCCAGGGATCGCCTCACCGATCATATAATGGGCGATGTCGAGCGTCTCGAAATTGTTGACGAAGGACGAATTGCGGTGCCGGTCGAGCGGCCCGACTGCCTCCTGCGACAGGCTATGCAGCATCAGCAGGTTCGCCGCTGCCACCCTGATCTTGAGTGAATAGACGAACTGGTTCTCGTACATATCGCCAGTGAACGACGTGAGGCGGACCAGCATGAGCGGGTTCTTTCCGAACCACTTTGCCGAGTAAGCGAAGTGCCGGAAATCCGACTTGTCTATGCGCTGCTTCACGCCGAGCCCCCTTGCCATCCGCTCGATGCTGGCGACGGCCGCGTCGAACGAATTGCTCTGGGTACTCACGGCGAAGCCCGCGCTCCTGAAGATCGCCTCGGAGCGGAGCTTGCTGTCCTTCGCGAAGATCCGCGGCATCTCCATCCCGAAACCTGTCAGCGGATAGAGGACGAAGCCCGGCCTGTCGGCGCCTGCGGTCGCGAGCCCGGCGATGACCCGCGCGGGCACATCCCCGCCCCCATTCTTGGCGGTGTGCAGGATATAGTCGTCGAGCAGAGAGCGCCCGATGTAGAACTCGTTCGACCATAGCGTGCGCGCGATCGCCGCGCGGAGCTGCAGGATATGATGCTCGATCGCCTGGCGATCCTTGGCAGACAGCTTGGTTTCGTCCGTGACGAGATCGTCGATGCTGTCGAACTGGGTCAGCAGGTTGTGCTTGGCCTTCAGGAAATCGTCGGACTGTTTGAGCTTCTTGCCGAGCGTGACGGTCAGACCGCCGAGCGTCGAGGTCATTCGCCCCCCTCGCTCTTGCGGGACGCCTGCCATTCTCGCGCCGCCGCCTCGATGTCGAACCCTTCGATCGACAGGCCGACAATCGTGTTGATGAAGGCCTTCGCCTCGGCGATCACGGCTTCAGCCTCCTCGGGATTGCTGAAGGCTCCTTGGTGCACCACGGCATTGCGCACCGTGTTGATCTTCTCGGCCGACGCTTTGAGCGCCTTTCCGATCGGACTCTTGTCCGGCGTCTCGAAATAGATCGGAACGAACAGCCGAGTGACCTTTAGCGGAAGGCCATTGGCCCAACGCAGGAACATGTCGACGATGGTGTCATCGAATTCGGTCTTGCGGGCCCATTCCGTCCGAATGGCATAGTTGGCCGCGATCTCCGCTGCCGTGGCGCAACGGACGATCGCCGCAGATGGCTCTTCTCGAAGGTGCAGGCCGGATAATTTGGTCCATTGTGACTGCAATTTTTCGAGATCGGTGCGTTCGTTATAGGGCTTTGACGATTTCTCGCGATGTGCGTTGCTGTTTGCCTTAGCCATTTGCCCCCCAATTTTGCTGCCCGCCGCCCGATCAGGGCAAGCTCTTCAATATCTTTTCTACGATGAAGGTATAGCTTGCGATGCGGGCGGGCTGATCGGAATTGCCCTGCTTATAACGGGGGATTCCATGACCGCAGTTACGGCGTCGAACGTCTTTTACATCAAGCTGGGCCGGGGCGGTGACTGGGAGACGGAGAGCATCCGCGACGGCGTGCTGCGCTTTGGCTACCGCGAAGTGCCGCACGACCTTTGCGTGGCAGGCGACTGGCCCGGCGTTTGGGACGCGATGAAGGATCGTCGAGGGGACGCCGGCGCTGCAACTCGCGATGTGAAGCAAATCCGGGCATTTTACGAGAGCGACGAGGATACCATCTTCATCACCTTCGTCGGCGGCTTGCTCTATTGGTGTCGGCCGGTCGGCGAGATCGAGATCCTGCCCGACAACAGCCATCGCCGCGCGACCCTGGATGGCTGGCACAGCACGTCGGTCGGCGGCAGTCTGTTGACGGCTGACCGGCTGTCCGGGCGACTGCTCAAGGTCCAGATGTTCCGCGGGACGATCTGCGACGTGCGCGCGGCCGACTATCTGCTGCGCCGGTTGAGCGATGAGCTGTCACCGGAGGTCGCAGCGGCGGAAGAGGCGGAACGCGCCCTCACAGCGGCGATCATTCCCCTGATGCGACTGCTGACCTGGCAGGATTTCGAACTGCTGGTTGATCTGGTCTTCTCGAGCAGCGGATGGCGCCGGCTCAGCCAGGTCGGCCGGACCCAGAAAACGATCGACCTCGAACTCGTGCTTCCGAGCACTGCCGAACGCGCCTTCGTGCAAGTGAAATCTCAAGCCACTCGGGCAGCTCTCGACGACTATGTCGGCCGGCTGGCCGAAGCGGAGGCCTATGATCGCATGTTCTTCGTATGGCACACCGGCAACATCCCAGAGAATGAAGGCCCGGACGGGGTAATCCTACTCGGGCCGCAGCGCCTCGCGCGAATGGTCCTCGACGCAGGGCTGTCGTCCTGGCTCCGGGAGAAGGTCTCGTGAGCACTATCACCCCCGGACCGGCGCGATCACGGCCGGCGCGAAAGGACTGACCGTGGACTACGAACCCTATCCCGACGAGGTGGATGACGAGCCTCGATATCGTCCGGTGGCTGAGATCGGACAGGCCGAACTCTACGAAGCCCTGATGACCCTGGCAGGGTTCGGCGAGAATCCATTTTTGAGGATGCAGGCGAGCCAGCTGTGCCTGGTCGACAACATGCTCAATCACATCGAGCAGGAGATCCTTGAGCATCAGCTCGACGACGAACCGCCGCGCGGCCGGATGGCGCAGCTGTCGGCCCTGACACCCATGTGGATCTATGCGGCCTACGAACTGCTCCGCACCTGGCGCCAACGGTGCGAGGAGGTCATCAAGCTCGCGGAGAATGGCGGGATCAATCTCAAGGCCACCAACCTCGAACGCGATCTCGGCTACCGGCATTACGATAGGGAGCTGCGGGCCCAACAGCTTCGCGATGCTCAGGAGCGACCCGAACTCGTCGATCAGATGCGGATCGATCTACGCCGGACGGAAATGGGCTTCACCAGGCTGGAATTCCTGCGCGTTGCGCTCGCCAAGCATGAGGTGAGCAAAAAGGGAAACAAGAAGCCCATCGCCTTCGCGCCCGGGCTCGCCACCGTCGATCGCCATTGCGGATCGATGCAATATGAGCTCTCCAACGGTGGCTCGATCATCGACTATGTTACGCGGCGCGATATGGCTGAGACGATCCGCTATATCCCCGAGATGGAGAATCCGAGCGACGAGGATCTTGCTGGATTCAGGGTCTATATGAACCCGCCGGATGTCGAGCCCCCGGCGGCCTGAGACCTCAAAGCAGCGACGCTTGCGCCGCGGCCGGTGGATAGACCTGCAGCGGCAGGAGGCTGCCCTTCGGCAGGAGGCCAAGCACCTCCTCTGCTGGTACTGAGGGATCAAGCCAGTCGGCCCACCGGTCGCGCGGTAGCGGGATGATCTGACGGGAATGATAGGGCGCGACATCCTCGCCGGGCTCCATCGTCAGCATGGTGAACGCCTCGCCGATTTCCGGATGCGATCGCCAGATGCCGGCGATGCAGAACCAGGGATGGTCCTTCATCGTGAACAGCCATTTTGTCTTGCGCTTCTGGCCCGGTTCGAGCGGCGCCGTGAACTCATAGAAACCGTCGGCCGGAATGAGGCAGCGGTGCGAAGTGAACTCGCGGCCCTCGGAGCGGAAATTATAGACCGGCCGCCCATTCTGGCCAGGCCAGCTCCATCGCCGATTGACGAGCTCGCCCGATCCCCTGCCCTCGCCGCTGCGCACGATAGGCGCGACGTCGCTGATGTTGATGTCTGCGCGGGCCGCGACATTGGGCGTCCCTTCGGGCATTTTGATCTTGATCTTGAGGTCGTCGAAATCCTCAACGATCGAGGCGATATCGACCTCCAGGCGATAATCATTGCACATCGGTCATCCGTTCCACTGGTCCTTGCGACTCATCGTCGTTCTATATATGTTCTTGTCATGGCGACGCCAACACCGTTCGACTCCGAGGCCCCCCTCGAAAAGCTCTTGCCCATCATCCGGCGAAATCCGGACGATATGCAAGAAATGGAAATGGTCGAGGCCCGGTGGGGCTCCAATCCACGCTTCAGCGGCGGGGCCTCCTTCCGCTTCGTGCGCTCGGAGGGCCAGATCTTCCCCAGCCAGCGCTGTCTGGTGCCCGCCTCGGAATTCCACATGACCGTTAGCGGCGGCAAGCAGTATCGGGTGCGGCTCGAAGACGGCAATTTCTTCTATCTCGCGGCGATCTGGGAGCCGGCCATGGCAGAGTGGCCCCTGTCCTTCCGGGTCATCACCGTCGCGGCCAATCCTGAAGTCAGCCACTATCAGGATCGACACGATGCCATCATCCTGCGCCGGCAACGCATGCAATGGCTCGACCACCTGCTCCCAGAGATCGACCTTCTCGAAACACCGCCGGCCCGCACCTTCATCGTCGAGGAAATAAACGGCGGCCCGAGGCAGAAGAGGCTTGCCGTCTAGTCCGGGATCTGGATTTCCATCGCCGCCATCTGAGCGATCAGCTCTGCCCTGGTGATCCGAACATCAAAGCGCCATTCAAGGAGCCGCACACCGTGGCGAGCCAGCAGCGCGCGCTTTTTCTCGTCGCGGAATTGCGTGAGCTTGAACCCCTCTTCGCCGCCGAAGAGCGTCACGGGCGCGTAGTGCTGCTGCCCCTGATACTCGATGGCGAGGCCCAGCTCCGGCACATGGATATCGACGGACTGCATGCCGAGGAACGCCGGGCGCCATTGATGGACCGCGGAGGGCCATAGGGTTCGAACCAGATCGAGCAGCGCCACCTCGGACACCCAGCCCCGTCCGATCTCGGGAATCGACCTCGGTGTCGGCGGCCCCGATGTTGATGGAGAAAATCCGGCCGCGCCGCGCACCGTGGTTCGTGAACTGCGCCATATGACGCCGATAGGCGGCCCAATCCGAAGCGGGCGGCATGGGCGGTATCATGGTCGACCCGAAATCCGGCCGAAGCCTGATCATTTCCTCCAGGACAGGCGGCTCCAGCGTGAATTGCGCATCGAGATGGCCCAGGAATGCCTCGAATTCCTCCAGCAGACGCCCCGCAATGAGCGATGATTCCGCATGTTTGCGCGCCAGTACGCGAATATCCTGCGCGCGCAGCGGCGATCCTGTCAGGAATCTGAGATAGATGACCTCGTCGAACAGAGGCTCACGATCGCGGCCGGGCACCGCCTCGACCAGCGTAAGTGCCTCGTCGAGCCGATCAGCCTGTGTGAGTTCAAGAACGCGCTGCCAATGCGGATCGGGATCCCAAGGTTCGCCATCGACATCCGGAAGATCACCTGGGAGGCCGGTGCCGTCAGCGCCACGCCATTGGTCGCCAAGCAGGCGTGCCTGCAATCCGTAACTCCGGGCCCGTTGATTGTCTTCCCATACGCGGGCAGTCGGCAAGGCTGGATCGAGGGGATTGGGCGTCCAGGACTGACCTTGGGCGATTCCATCGGGCCGCATCACATAGCCGATGTCGAATCCCGCGGCGGCGTAATCAGCCATGGCGAGATCGCCGATAGCTTCAACGATGCGCTCGAACAGCCGGACCTGATCCTGACGGACCCCGATCGAGAGCAGGACGCGGCCACGCGCCGAGATCTGCCGGAAGATGCCCGGCGCATGGACGGAAAGCTTAACGGCGCGTTGCCGCCGGATCCCCGGCCCTTCGAGGAAGTGAATGCGATGGGTAATGTCGTCGGGGAAGTCGGGATAGCTCAACGGCACCGGCTCCACCGCCTTGGGCACCCGCTTCTTGGGCGGCGCCTCCGGTCCATATTCTGTCAGCAGCTCACCGCAGAGCGCCGATAGTCGAGTGAAATGAACGGCCGTTGCCGAGCCTGCCGCGCGTTTCCCTGCGAGCGTCGCGTAGAGTTTCTGCCACTTTGCCAGGTCCTTTCGATAGAATTCGCGGGACATCCGGCTGCGCAACGTATCCTCATGGAGCTTGGCTGCCTCACGGAACGCCTGAAGACCGGCATCTCCCTCTTCCGGTGACGGGGGCTTGAGCTCCACAGCGCGCACCCGGTCAGTCGAACGACGGCGAGCCGTCGGCCCAGCCCGACGCCTGCCAGAGGATATTGAATTGCTCCTGCAGCTGCGGCTGCATCGGCGCGGCAAGATCGGTCACCTGAAGCTCAGGCAGGAACAGCTCGGGCTTTCGGATCTTGCGACCGCCACCGCGGGCCCGCGTCAACTCGACGTCTTCCACTCCCCGGAATGCGATGGAAACGAGGCCGGAACCGGCCAGGCCCACGTCGGCGAGCACGGCGGCAAGACGCTCGAGATGGGCGGCGATCGATGCTTCCAGCTCGCGACCATTCACCAGGATCTCGGGATCATCGTCGATCCGGGCGCCGATCATCGCCTCGAATTCAATCAGGCCGGGTCGAACAAGGCGCGTGCGCCACCGGGTCTCCGGGTTATTTTCGGTCTGAATGAGCGGCAGGCCATAGCTCCACCATTGGCGCTCATCCGAATCTGACTGAACCCGGACCTGGCTGTCAGGCGGAAAGCGGAGCGCCGCAGCGAGGACGGTCTTTGGATCGAGAGCCGGCCGATCCATCGCAGCGAGCGGCACAATGCGCAGCGTCATGCTGGGCATGGCGACGATCTCGGGAAGCCCTCCTCGCATCCGGTCCGCCGCCAGCTCTGAAATCGCGGTCCGCGCGGCCTCCCAGCGGGGATCCACCTGCGGCGCCGTTGGCGCCGGCGGCGCGACACGAATTCGGGAGCGCCCAACCTTCTCGAACGCATCTATCGCGCCGATCAGCGTTCCGGCGCGCGCATTGAGTTCCCGGATCGCATCCAGGGTGACCTGCTGCGTGCCGTGCCGCACGTCATAGTCGGTCTTCGGCCAGACCATGTTGGGGTTCCGGTCCATCACATGGATGCGCTCATAGACCAGCTCCATGAGAGAGGTGTTCGCCGCGCGAAGCGCCATGGCGGCCTCCTGTAGCGCGGTGTCCTCGAAATCGAAGGCAGCGCCCGCCCAGGTAGCAGCCATATCATCGAGGGGATCGAGTGCCTTGCGCGGATAGGGCGTCCCGAAATTATGCTCGCGCAGGAACTGGCGCAGCAGCTCCGGGATTTGCTGGCGATACCGCTGCAACAGCTCAACATCATGAGGGTGAGGTTCGGCCGGCGGCGCAGCCGCCATAAGAACCTCGTCGTCGAGAATCAGGCGAAGAGCGCTCTCCAGATCCTTCTGAAGCCCTGCCCGCGCCGCCTGGCGCTCCTCGTCGGTCGCGTCGGCCGGACAGTGGAAGAGGATCGGCCGTTTGAAATGGGTGAGGTCGAACGGAAGAGGATGCTCGTCGGGATGGCCCATCGCTGTGTTCATGACGCCGATCATCCTGCCCCACCCGCGCGATTTTAGCGCCCAGCCATGCTCGAGCAGGACATTGGGGTTGGGCGAGAGCTGGCCCTTGGCGCGCGTGGCAACGTGCGTGAGGTCGGACAGGAAGGCGACCGCCCGGTCGATCTTTCCGAAGATGGTGTCCGCGAGCGGCGGCATGCCCGGCACATTCACAGTGTCGCGATCGGCGCGAAGCTCACGATCGGCGGGATCAACGTCGGCGTCCGCATTGACGGTTCGAATGGCGCGGTCCAGCGCCCACTGAATCAAGCCGCGACCGATCCGGTTCTCCGTGTCGCTTTGCCAGGAATAGAAGATATGGTGCGGCATTCAGGTAGCGATTCTCGTCGTTATGGTGGTCGCCCTCGCTAACATGCCTGCCTGGCCCAAGCATCATGGACGCACTTTCCCTCGTCGAATGATTGTCATCAATGACACTCTACCAGGCGTTTCGGGGTAAAGTGTCATTGATGGCATCTTAGGTTCTGGTGGGGCGGGCCGCCCCGGTCAAAGCGGCGCTGGTCGAGAGCCCATCATCCGCGTCTCCAGATTGCCGCCGGGCCGACGATGCAGGTCGATGACGTGACCCATCGTCGGCGTGAACTCTATCAGACTGGCCACCGTCTCGTAGGATGTGTTCGGCCCGAAATAGCGCTTCGCGCCGTGCCACTTCCGCCCCTCGATCAGGCGGACCCGGTACGTACCCGCAGGCACCGGCAGGGACACCCGGTCATTGGCGGCAACATAGATCGACAGTGCATGGGCGTTCGTATCCGGGTCCACCAATTGCACCACCGTGTTGGAATCGGCTGCCTCGATCGTGAGATTGCTGCGTTTGATCAGACCGATAACATTGGCCCCAACCGTAACCGACCCGCTCTCCGGAAACGGCTGCGCCGGCTCGAGATCAGGAATCCAGCCATGACGCTGCGCGTCCCCATAGAATGGGATCAGGATCAGCAGCAGGCTCAGCACCGGCAGGGCGAAACGGACAGCGATCGCCGCCGCAGACGGTTGTCGGCGATATCGCTGGTGGCGCGGATCAAGCCAGGCCGCCTCGATCCGCCCCCTACCCTCGTTCCATCTCGTCCGGTTGGCGCGCTGTCTGTGGCGCGCTCGCATATAGTCGCGATCATCGATGCCCATTGGACAGCCGCCTCCTGCCGAATGTCCGGGCCGCCGACGTCCGGATCAAAACCAACCGCCCTTGCGGCCTTCGCCCGCGTCACGAAGGTTTCGGCCGTCGATGGCGGAGCGGCGGATCTCCAGCTCGACCTCATCACCCTTGCGCCGGGTGCGGAAGTCCGCATTGCTGAGGCCGTTGCGCCGGGCATAGTCCTCGGCGGCCTTCTCGCTGCCGAACTTGCCGCCTTCGTCAAAATCCCATGCCATCGTCACTCTCCTTGCTTTCAGCCGGCACCGCGCCGACCGTTCGTCATCAAAGATCAAGGCCCAGGCTGCGCTCGGGCAGCGGCGGCAGCAGGTCTGCCTTTTCGGGCTTGAGATCCGGGGGCGCCTTGAGGCCGTCGCCCTTGATCGGTGCTGCGGGCTCAAGCGGCCCGTCCGGAATGGGGGGAAGATCAGCGAGGATGTCCGGCTGATCCGCGAGGTTGATCCCGTCGATCGGGCCGGGATCGAACTTCACCGGCTTGGCGCCGCCCTTCTTGCCGTCGATATCGAGGCGGCCGACCGTCTCTAGGGCCGAGGTCTTGTTGCCGGCATTGTGGTCGAGCTGGCGTTCGAGCTTTTCCTTATCGTCCACGATCATGGTGAGTTCGTCGCGCACCCGCGTCACGCCCACATTGAACAGGCGCTGGTTCGACAGGTTGCGCTCATGGCTGTCCATGACCGTGATCGCCTTGTCGGTGGTGATGCCCTGCGCCATGTGCATGTTGAGCGCGTAGGCGAGGTCCAAACGCGAGAGCATCGGATCGCCCGGCGCCAATGTCAGGGTCTGATTGCCCGCCGTCTCGACGGTGATGCCCGAGGCATCGGCCGAGATGATCCGGGCGAGCGCCGCGTTGTGCAGGTCGCGCGGCTTGTCGTTCGCGGTCCAGCGGATGCGATCCCCCTCGCGGACATGCAGATCCTTCTTCTCGGTGAGTTCGAGCCGGTCCCGCTTTTCGGTGGGCGAGAGGCGCTGCGGGTCGAAGCGAATCTTGCGGCGCCCATCGACCAGTTCGACCTTGCCCGAGGGCAGCACCCTGGAGACGTCATAGCGTCCCTGCGCGAGCCCGACGTCCTGCGCGCCGCCGCGGCCGACATCGAGGGTGAGGCCGGGCCGATAGCTGGCGGCGTAGCGAAGCTCCTCGCGGGTCAGGTTCACGCGGTCATAGACGATGAGATGGATGCCCTCGCCCCGCACGGTGCCCTCGGCGGCAAGGCCGTCCTGGATGCGCTGGTTGATGATGGCGCGGGACTCCCGGCCAGACGCAAACACCTGGGTCGCGGCACGGTCGTCCGCCCCCAGCGCGAGCCACCTGTCGGCGGCCTCTTCGGGCGGGTTCGCGCTTTCGTGGACGTTATCGCCCAGCACCTTCATCGCCTCGCCCGCCTTACCGACATTGGCGAGCGCGGCGACGGTGCGCAGCGTGTCGGTCCGCTGACGGATATTCTCGTCCATTCGGGCCATCGTGCCGCCGGCGGCCTGGATCATCGCGAAGGACTTGCCGGCGTCGATCGAGGAGAGCTGCTGGCGATCGCCAACCAGCACGAGCTTGTCGATGCCGAGCGCCTCGACGATGCTGTGAAGCTTCAGCATGTCGGCGCTGGAGACCATCGAGGTCTCGTCCACGACCAGCATCGCGCCGCCGAGCCGCTCGCGCGCCTCCTCGTAGCGCGGCGTATCGCGCTCGGTCAGGTAGCGCTCGTTGGCGAGCACGAACGAGGCGATCGTCTGGCTCTTGATCCCGGCCCCTTCGGCGAGGTCGGCGACCATCTTGTTCTGGAAGGCCAGGCCCAGCACATCCTTGCCTTCGCCTTCCGCGATCCGGGCAACCGCCTGCAGCATGGTCGACTTCCCGGCGCCGGCGACGCCCTGGACAGTCACGGTCCGATCTTCGGAGGAGAGGATCAGGGTCGCGGCTGCGAGCTGCCCCGCATTGAGCGGGCGATCGGCGACCTCCTGCAGGCGGGCGGGCCCATCCTGCGCGGGGAGTATCGGCACCGCCTTGCCCACGCCCGCATCGACCGCCTTGAGAACGGCTTCCTCGGTGCGCAGCGCCTCCTGGGTGGTCACCATCCGGACGCCCTTGTCGCCGGCGCGGGCGACACCGGGGATTAGCTGGCGGTTGTCGTAGAGCTGCTCGATCCGGTGCTCGACCGTCTCGATGGTGACGCCCTTCAGGCCGAGGTCCAGCGCGGTCTTGGAGAGCTTGTTGACGTCGAACGCCGCCTCGCGTTCGGCGAGGATGCGGACGGCCGAGGCTACCGCCAATTGCGTCCGGGCGACGGCCGGCGATTTGGTGGCGCGGGCAAGGCCGCTGTCGATCAGCGGATCGGGCGAGCGAAGGAAGCCGCCGATGAGATCGCGCGCGCCGGCGATCGCGTCGGTGACCGCCCGGAAGCCCCGCTCCAGCTTGTTGTCGGCGGCGCCCTGCCCTGCCCGGGCCAGCGCCGAGGCGAGCAGTCCTTTGCCGTCGAACCCGAGCTCCGCCGCCTTGTCGATCCATCCTTTGAGGAGCCCGTCGCGGTCCTCGACATTGAGCTTGGGATCGCGGGTGGTGGTGGTCACGCCGTCGCGCCCCTTGGCCGAGACGATGCCGAGCTCGGCCGCCTTCTCGAGGATCGCCTCGCGCCGTTGGCTGAAGGCATCGATGATCGCCTTGGGCACGCCCATGATCTCGAACGTGCCGTGCTTGCCCTTGAGCTCGACCTGGTAGCCGAGCTTCTCCAGCCCGGCGCGCAGGTAGGCGTGGTAGATCGCCCCGACGACCGCGTTATTCGACCAGATCTTGTCGGCGTGCAGCGCCTGCCATTTGCCGTCGGGCATCTGGGTCAGATTGGCGATGACGGAGTGGACATGGGCCTGCGGATCGAGCGCGCGACTGGTGTCGTGCTGGAACAGCGCATAGACGAGCTTGCCGGTCGGCACCGGCACCTTGCGACCCTCGACGTCCTTGCGCCCTTCGGCGAGATTCTTCTCGACCCAGGCCATGGTTTTCTGGACCGCGACCATGTTGGCGGCGAGCACCCGCTTGTCGCCGGCGACATAGGCCATGACCGACACGGACTTGGGCGCGGAGAAGGTGAGGTCGACACCGTTGCGCCGGTTTTCGACCTGGGCGACGCCCTCTCCGCTCGGCAGGACGCCGCTCAGAATCTGCTCGAAGCTTTCGCGGCTGACTTCGCCTTCAAGCGCGAGGGCTTCGGCCCCTGCCCCGCCCCAGGCACTGACCTCGGAGGAGCCATCGGCCGTGTAGTAATTGTCCTTGAAGTCGTCCTTCGCGAAATAGTTCGCGGCGCCTGATGCGGAACGGACGGCGGCGACCGAGAGCATGGATCAGATCCCCATGTCGAGATCGTCCTGGTCACGGCCCGCGGCGAAGCCCTGACGCAGTTCGATGAGGGTCTGATCCTCGACTTGCGGCGCCTGCGGTGACGGTCCGCGCCGGTCGTCGGCGGGCCGCTGGCCGGTCTCCTGCTGGGCGTCCCTGCCGCGCGCGCCGTCCTCCTTGCCGCCGCCCGCTCCCTTCGCCTGCGGGGGCACCGGCCGGTCATCGCTACGCGGGGCGGTACGATGGGTTTCGGCGGCCTGGTCCTCGCTCGGCGACTGCAGGATCCGCGCCGCCATTTCCTTCGCAAGATTGGTTGGCTCGACCACCTCATCCACGATCTGGACGGCGCCGTCCCTGCCGCCGGCCTCACCGCCCTCCTCGTCGAAAATCTCCTCCCCGCGCTTGGACCGGACGGGCTGCATCACGGGACGCTTCAGGAAGCCCGGCGCCACGATGGGGTAGTTCTTCCATTCGAGAAGGATGCGCGCGGCCGGGAAACCGTCGGGGAATTTCACGAACCCGTGCATCGAGGGCAGGTTGGTGATGTCGTCGGGGATCACGAGGGGCTCGACCTGCTTGCGCGGAGTCAGGGTCGAGGCGTCGCGATTGTTGTTGTAGCCGTAGCTATAGGCCTCATCCATCTGCCGCACTTCGCGGTTGCCGATGTACTGCGAGCACTCCTCGGCGGTCTTGAACTCGCTGGTCGCGAGGATGAGCTTGGAGCGGGCGAGCGAGGCGAGATTTCGCGCGCCTTCCTCGCCATAGACCTCGACCAGCTTCTGGAAGCTGTGGAGCCCCAGGATCATTGCGCCGCCGAAGTTCCGCGCGGTCTGCAGGCCCTTCTCGATCGCAGGCAGGCGGTGCAGCGCGCCGACCTCATCGAACATGAACCAGGTCCGCAAGCTGCGCGTGCGCGGCAGCGTCATGAGGCTGGTGATGGCGATGTTCATCCAGAGCGTCAGCAGCGGCCGGTTCATCTCCAGATCGTCGTAGTCGGAGGTGACGAACAGGATCGATCCGGGCGCGCGCTCGGTGGTCATCCAGTGCCGGATCGAGAACGGCTCTCCTTCGTCGGGCAGGAAACGCAGGACCTGCGCATTGGTGTTGAAGACGGCGCGGATCGATTCCGCCATGCGGGCCGCTTCCGGGGCGGTCAGCGGGTCGGCGATGGTGTTCGCGAGGAAGCGATGCACCCGCTTCAAATCGGCGGTCATCAGGTTCTCGGCGAGCGCCAGGTTGGTGGTCTGGCCGCGCTCCTGAAGCCGGACGCACATCTCGATGAACAGGGTGCGGGCCGCGAGCGCCCAGAAGGGCTCGGACGAGCCGCCATCGGAGGGAATGAGCGCCGCGGCGGCCGACGTGAAATGGCTGTAGGTCGAGCAGTCGTTGAAGATCGACCAGGCCGGGCAGCGCTGGTCCATCGGGTTCAGGATCGTGTCGCGCATGGGATCGTAGAAGGCTTCGACATAGGCGCCGGTGAGATCGAAGATCACGGCGCTGTCCTGGCGCTGGCGCATCTGGCTGACCAGACTCCTGAGCTCGGTGGTCTTGCCCGCGCCGGTGGTGCCGATCAGCATGGAATGGGACTGCTCGAGGCGGTGCGGATAGGGGATGCCGGCGAGCGTATAGGGGTGGTGGATGCCGCCCGCCTTCCGTGTCGCGAACGGCAATTTGAGCACGGCGGCGGACGAGCGGCCGGGGAAGAACTCGCGCGCGTCCTCCGCGAATTTTTCCGCATTGTGCTGCGCGATTTCGGAGACCAGCACGGCGCGATCGACCAGCATGGCGCCGCGCTCATGGCGTTCCTGAAGGATCGAACGCCCACGCCTGCGCGAGATGTCGACGAACCAGATGGTGAGTGGCGCGACCACGAAAACCGAGACGAGGATCGAGCCGATCAGCGCCCGGATGGTGGTCTCCCAGGCCTGCTGCACGGCCGGGATATAGGGCACCACGGGCATGACCGTTTTGTAGATCTCGCCATTGGGCAGGGTGACGTTGACGCGCTTGTTGGGATTGAGGTCGACCCAGTTCCAGAGCGCCGAATAGATCTTCATGCAGACGAGCTGGAATCCGTGCTCGTCGAGGCGGATCGAGAGGATGACGAACCAGGCCGCGAGGAAGGCGAAGAACCAGACCATGATGGGCAGCCGCGCGCCCGAAAACCACATCAGCATCTCGTGGGTGAGAAGCTGTGAGCCGCGGGTGAAATTGCCCGAGTTTCGCTGCACGCGGCCGCGCGCAGAGTGGTGGGTCAGCGGGATGTTTTTCCCGTTCGAGCGGATGTCCTCACGCGCCATGATATTGCACCAGGCGCTTGTCGGTTTCGGCAACGAGGCGGTCGCGAAGCTCAGGATATTGCTCGCGCAGAATGACGTCGAGCACGAGCTGCTGGAACTCGCTGATCCGGGCCAGGCGGCGCTGGCTCGCGGTCAGCACGTCGGAGGATGAAAGGAAGACATTGAGGGCCGACCGGATGACGTCGGCGACGCTCAATTTCTGTTCGGCGGCGATCACGCTGAGGCGGTCCCATTGGGCGCGCTCCAGGCGGACGTTGTAATGCCGGTAACTGGTAGCCAAGACCAACCTCCTAGCAGGGAGGCTGGTGGGGACTGAAGAATGGCTCTATTTATAGCCGAGCGGCCCGGTTCCGGCAAGTTGATCGTCATGGACCAGCAGGCCGTAGTCTCACAGACTACGCGCGAATGGCTGATTTCCGCCGTTTTTGCCCGCCCACCAGCTCGTACTACAACGTAGTCTCCTTTCCTTCCGCGCTAACCCGTTGTGAAACAACGGAACTCATGCACCTTCAGGTGCGTAGGGTGTGCTAATCCCAAGAGCCCGATCCCCTGTCCCTGGGCCTGTTACGATGTCGTCGGAGAGGAGCCGGTTGCCGGGACCGGCGAGGTACGCGCCGCCGTGAGGCGGAACGCGCGAGGCCGGTGTCACCGATCCGATCAGGGCGCGAAAAGCCCCGATGCGCAGCATCAACGTCGGCCAAAGGGCCGCGTTGGAAAGGCGAGGATCGTGACCCGAAGGGCGGAGACAAGGCGCATGCCTTGGCTCCGTGAGGTTGGGCTCTCGTTGCCTGAAGGGCATCGGGAGCCCTAGCGAATAGAGCCGTCGTCGGGCGCAGGCCCGATGCGCCCAGCCCCATGAATCTTCTTCTTCCTGCCCTCACCAACCAGCGCTATGTTCAGCCAGTTCATAGCCCGATTAGCCTTCACAAGAGGCACCTATGGCAAAGACACTGGAACAGGAGAGACAGGCTCTCGAAGAGGATCAGCGCCGGCTGGAAGAGCGGCGCAGGAAGCTCGAAGAGAAAGAGCGCGAGCAGGCGATCGCGACGATCGAGAAATCCGGACTGCTGAAGCTTGAACCTAAGCGGCTCGCCGATCTGACGGCCCGCATCAAGACACTGGGTTTCGAGGAAGTCGAAAAGCGGCTCAAGGCCTGAATCATCCCCCGCCGCGGCAACGCCGCGGCACGGTCATGGGGGGCTCGATGCCCCCCGTGACCGTTCCTCTCCCAGCAAAAAAAGGGGAGAGGCCGCAGCCCCTCCCCTATCGTTCAGAATTCGTCGATGATGCCGCCCGGCGCGGTGTAGACGATCCGGTCGATCATCGCCTGTCCGAGCGCGCCGTAGTCGCCCTCGTCAATGGCGAGGAACCCCAGCTCATCGTCCTCGACCACATGCTGGTCGAAGTAGCTGTGCATCGCGCGGCGCTCGGCATTGGCGACGGCGGCGAAGTAGGCGGCGTGCTGATCGGCGGCGGCGATGTTCGTGATCGTCTGCATGTTCGTCTCCTGTCGTCTTGAATGACAGGGGAATGGCGTCGGGCGGGCGGGACCGTGTCAGGCCTCGCCGGCTTGCCGGCGACCGCAAAGCGGCGGTGGGGGTCACGATTTTCTTCGGCGGCCACCGTCGTTCGAGATTGATGCGCAGCGCCCGATCCGCCGAAGAAAATGGTGGGGCCCCGCCGGGCTTGAGACGGTCTCGTCCGCCCGACAGAATGGGAAGACTGTGAGAGATTTTTCCTCTCGGGGAAGCGCCTCCGGCAAGGCGTAGCGGCGCGCGGACCGACGGGTCCGTGCGGCACGCGAGCGAGCCGGTGTCGTCACGATGAAACGCCGCCCCATCATGGCTTTTGCGAATTATGAGAACGGCGTGCACGGACCCTTCACCGATCTCGGCCAGCGGGCGGAGCGGATGGACAATCCACTGATCCGGGAGGGTGCTGGACAGGGCCGAAACGACTTCGCCTTGGTGTCACAGGAGGTCTGTGTTAGGCGCCGGATTGCGCTGCGAAGGCTGCGGCGCCGGGACTGGTAATCCCGTCGAGAAAGGCAGCTCGGTGTGATCTCACGCCGGGGTGCCTGCGCACATGTCCAGGTGCCTTGGCACTAAAAGCGTAGGCGCATGTCTCGACGTGTTACCAGCCCCGGCTCCCGCGCACGGCGCGGGAGCTCTCCGGGGAGGAGCGACGGCCCGGAAGCTCGCGAGGATGGACCGCGCTCGAGGTAGCGATATGGACCTCTCGGAGACGGACCCGACGGTGACACGGGCGCTTGCGCTGGCATTGATGCGGCAGGCCAAAGAGTATCTGGCGGCGACAAACGATGTCGATGCCGCCGACCAATTGCAGCGCGCGATCGATACCCTGCTGACACCGCGAACGCCGGTCGCGGCATAGGCTCGCAGCGGCATTGCGGGGCGCGCCGCGCGCGGCGACGCGCCCCTTCGCGACGTCTGGTCCGGGCGGAGGCTATGCCCATTCCAGACGGGAACTGTCGTCAAGATCTCCGGTCGCGATCAGGCGGTCGAGCCGGGACAGGTATGGGGCTGCACCCTGCGCTTCGACGCTGCGCCGGATCGCGGGATCAGCGAGGCGGGCACGGACATTGTCGACCGGGATTTCGCCGACGCTCTCCGGTCGCAGTCCAAGCCCTTCGAGCAGCGCGAACGCATTCTGATAGGCCAGATCGAGTTCGAGGCCGAGATCGGAGGTCAGCCCGACCGACAGGGTGATCGGGCCAGTGTCGCCCTCGCGATAGACGCTGACCCGGCGGCCGCGAAACTGGGCCTCATCCAGCACCGTGATGACATCGGTCTGATAGTCGAAGATGCGTGCGATGCTGGCGAGCGCCAGCGGGCAGACACGCGCCTCGAACCGATAGGAGAGATAGTCGTCCTCCGCGAAATCTGGATCCAGCAGGGTCATGTCGAGACGCTCGCCTTGGCCGCGCAGAAATTCCCGGAAGGCGGCGAGCTGGCGGGCGTTGATGACGGCGGTCTGGCGTTCCTGATGGTCGGCCGATGTGGTGATGCGAAACACAATGGACATCTCGTCCTCCCTTGCTGAACGCAGCACCCGTCCCTTCTCCCCTCTGGCCGCCTGGCGGGGCGAAGTCGGTGCGAATGGTGGCCATTGCGCGAGCGCGCCAGCGCTCAGTCCCCCGCGGCGCGAAGGGGCTCGATGCCCCTGAGCGCCGCATGTCCACGCAGAAAAAGATGGAGAGGCCCCGGCCGAAGCCGGAGCCCCTCCAAGCGAGCACTCACGCGCTGCGCTGGGTGCGCTGGTGCGCGAGGCGGACGATGTGCAGCGGCACCCCCGCCTGCCGCAGCTTCTGGGCGAGGTTCTGCTGGATGCCCGAGCCTTCGCAGATGACGGCTTCCACCGGCTTGAGACCGAGAATGCGGTCATTGCGGACGAAGGCGGCGCGGTTGCCCTGACTGCGATCGAGGCGGAACTGGATGACCTTGACGCCGCGCGATGCCGCCCATGCGTGCGCCACGGCATCGCAGCCCTTCGCTTGCGCGGTGGTCGCGAGGATCATCTCCGGGATGCGTGCCTTGATGCTGTCGAGACCGTTCCAGAGCAGGTCCACGTCCTCCCACACCTGACCACCGGAGAACGCCACGACCGGGCCTTCGGGGGCGAACTGCTCGCGGCGCTCCCGGGCTTTCGAGGCAAGATAGTCGCGGGCCTCGATCATCGATGCGGTAAGCGCGCTGGAAACCCGGCTTCCCCGCACCGGCGAGAAGGGCTTGCCGGTTTCGACCCGATAGACCTCGGCGGCATGGTCGCGCATGCATTCCATCGCCTCGCGGCAACCCTGGAGGGTCTGGCAGAGGAGCTGGGTGTCTTCGAGTTCGGTCGCGTAGATCTCGGACGGATCATAGCTGCGTGCGAGATCGCCGAGCTTCTTGGCGGCGTCATCCTCGCGGCCCTCGATACGCTTCGCCACGACATGGAAGCTGTTGGCGAAACCCCACGCCAGATCGGCCGCAAACGGCTCCATGCGGGTGTCGCGCAGCACGTCGAACATGGTCTGCATCATCATCTCGGTGGCGGCCCGCACCTGCTCGGGATCGGGCATGTCAAGTGCTTCGGGCGCTTCGACGATGCTGAGCTTGGCCATCTCGCTATGTTCGATGAACGCGCCCTCGTAGGTCTGGGTCAGTCCGTCATTTTCACGCGACGCGGCGACGAAGCTGGCAAGGTCGGCGAAATTGTTGAAAGAAGTCATAAAAGCCTCCGAACAAGTCGATCTCTCATCCGGGATTGGATGAAAGATGAAATCTCATCGGATGGGCCGACGGGGCTTTGTCAGGGACGCGGGGACAAGTCCCCGCGCCGCCTCGGCGGGGCGTGGGGGAACCGATTTTCTTGGGGCCAGAGCGCAGCGACGGTCCCGGGAAAATTGGGGGGACCGCGCATCCTTGAGAAAGCCCCCCAAGGCACATCACACTACGGCGATGAAGCTTGTCTGATACCGAGATGTTAGAGAGAGAATTGGATTTGCCCCGGCCGCGCGGCGGCCGGGTTAACAGCAAATCGCTCCATACTGTCCCAGGAGAAACCCCCTCCCCATCACCCCCGCAAGGTGATCGTAACCCGGCAGGGCGGAGACGCGGCAAGGCCGTGGCTCCGGGAGCCGCAGGCGAGTAGAGCGCCGGTCCCGGCCTGAGCCTGTCGAAGGGCCGGGATGCGCCAAATGATCGAGCACCGACGCCGCAGGCAATGTTGAAGGAATGAAGAGTGAAGGCCCAGATTCAGGCGAACTATGAGGAGCGTCTATCGCGATATGCTGCACTGTTGCATGGCAATGAGCCACCGGGGCTGGTGGCGAAACTCGCCGTCTATCAGCAGCTCCTGCGGCAACGTGATATTCATGGCGACCGCCTGTGGCAGATCGAGCCGATCCTCTATCCGCTGGCGGAGCAGGACGTGATCGCGCTGGTGAACAGCGTGATCAAGGTCGTCACCGATCAGGAGTGGAAGCTCCGGGATGGGGCGAGCTTCCATGTCGGCGAGTTCTACGCGATCGGCGTCGAGAACATGGTCCACAACCTCGAGACGGGGCGACGCGCGAACTTCCCGGGCCAGTTGAGCTGAAGGGCGGCGCCCGCAGGCGCCGCTCTACCGGGTCAGAAGAAGTCGATCTTGTCGGCGATGATCTCGCAGCCGTACCGGGTGACTCCGTCGCGATCCTCCCAACTCGAATAGTGCAGCCGGCCGGTGATGGCGACGACATCGCCCTTCTTGCGCGAGGCGCCGGCCTTGCCGAGGCCGTTGAAGCAGGTGACCTTGTGGAACTCTGTCTCTTTGGCGGTGTAGCCGGTGGCGTCGTCGACATAGGTCTTGCCGTCCCTGAGCTTCACGCGATCGGTCGCGACAATGAGGGTGGTGACGGCGCCGCGGGTCTCGGGGTCCTTGGCGACGCGGCCGGCGAGATTGACGTTGTTCATGGTAGTGCTCCTCGTTGGGTCCAGCGGCCTTCCCGCCGGTGACACCGAAGAGCGGCGTGCGGAGAGGGTCCGCACCGTAGCGTCAGCGGAGGGGAACCCCTGGAGGGAGTTGGCGCGGGCAGCCGCGAAGCGGCAACACGGGCGACCGGATGGGGTTGCGGGACGTCTTCGTCTCGCCGCAGGTGTCAGGAACAGGCGAAGGAAGGCTGCTGGCCGCGGCGGGGCTCTACCCGATGGACGATCGCGCGGCGCGCTGCTCTTGACCCCGGCGCCGGCGGCGGAGCGCCCTCAGGAGTTCGTGCTCAGCAATCGGTGACGGGCAAGCCCGTTCGGCGAGGCCCGCTAGACGCAGCGATCGGGATTGAGGGCAGAGCCTCGTATTGCTCGGCCTCGGCGGCCTCAGGCGCGAAATGGCAGACGGAGTTTCGCGCGGCGGGACCTTTCGCGCGCGGTATCATGCTCATCAGCCCATCGGTCGGCGGCGATCTCTTCGTCCGTAGGTCGCGCGCCCGCGAGATCGGCCCGCTGCTTGTCGCTCAAGGTCTCGGCCGTGCTCACCGCCCGATTGCCGTGCCGCTGGTTCGTTCCCATGTGTTCTCACTCCGAAGTCGCGATGATCCGCGCCGCGTGGCAAATGCGGGCGCGGCCGATACTGGTCAGGAGGTACGCTTGACCTGCGTGACCTTGCCGGCGTCGTAGGCGGCGAGCCAGCGGGTGCGGATGGTTTCGTAGAAGGCGGTTGGAAGCTGACCGTATGCAACCTCGCCCAATGGATCGCCGGGCACCGTCCGAAGATCGGGCCCGGGCCATTGAAAATAGTTGAGCTCCGTGAGGACGACCCACGAGCGATCATCATCGAGCCCGAGACGAACCTTCGTCGCGTGCGGAATTTCAACGGCAAGGCTCGTGTCGGACGGCGGCGTATGGGTCACTGGCAGGATGGTGACCATCTTGGCGCCTGCCTTATTTGTCGTCGCGAGCAGCACGGCGCAGGGACGGTCTTTGCTGCCTTCTTCGTGACCTGCCTTTGCTTCATGGCTCCAGAGATACGAGTAGCGAATTACGAGGCCGGGAACTGGATCGGGAATTTGCACTCGTCAGGACTCGACCTCGTGATCGAAGGCAGCGGCTTCTGCCGGCGCTCGCGCCGCTCGAACCCCCTCCACGATTTCCTCCGGCACGTCAGTCAACGTGAAGACCTCGCGATCGCGCCGCTTGAGCCGCTGATATTCGGCGGCCGACATCAACACGAGGCTATCGTGGCCATGATGCGTGATGGTAAGGGGCGCAACCAGCGCCTGGCGGCTGATGCGGCCGAAGGCCTTTGACGCCTCAACGGAACTGACAGTCTGGGGCATGGTGATTCTCCTGTCCGGAAAGTACGGAGTTTCCGGATAAATTTCAAGTCCTCTCTGTCGCGCGCGCGAGGACGATAGCTGAGGACACGGTCACAGGGAAACGAAGGCAGGGCCCGCTTGCCGTGAGGCAAACGAGCCCTGCGGGGTTGCCGCGCGCCGGAGGGACGCGCGCGGCAGGGAGAGAGGATCGTCAGTCGGCCATCTCGGGCGTGCGGCGACGGCGGCCATTGCCCTGCGCGGGCTCGCCGCCGAACGCGCCCTCGGCCGAGGATTCACCCAGGCCATCCGTACCGGCGAGGCCGTTCGGCTTGGCCGGCTCGTCCGCACCGGGCAGCGGCGGCAGGCTGTCGTCGGCCGGGGCGGTGTCGGTCGGCGCATCGCGGCGGCGGTTGGGACGCGACCAGACGATGTTGTACGAGCCGTCGTCCTGACGGAACGCCGAGATGTAGAGCGGCTTGTCGAGGCTGGGATCCTCGATCTTGCCGTTGAGGAACATTTCGCCGGTCGCATTGGACGCCAGCTCGAACAGTGAGCCGACCTGGACCCACTGGCGTGCCGCCGAGAGCGCGAGGATCTCGAACTTGGGCGCACGCGGATTGGCGGAATGGACGGTGCGAAGGGCGATGACGATCGCGACCGTGAGCGTCGAGATTTTGCCGGTGTAGGTGCCGCTGGCGTTCTGGGTGATGGTGCCGATGTTCATGGGAAGTCTCCTGAGAAAGTGCGCTCGAACCCCTTGTCCGAACACCTTCTCTCACCCGCTCCTCTCCTCGGCCGTTCGGCCGAGTAAGGCGCGCCAGCGCCGCTCCGACGCGCCACTTCGGCGCCGTCGGGTACTTCAGGGCCTCGCAATCACGCGATGCGTGTCAAGTCTGGGGAGCGCTTGCCGATGGCCGCCACAGGGCAATGACATCCTGCATCTCTTCGGCGAAACCGAGACCGTCGATATAGACGGCGCCGCGGTCGTTCTGGCCGAGAAAGCCGATCACGCTCGTGATGTCGTTTGCCACGTCGATGTCGAGGCCGAACATGTCGGCGATCTCGAAATGACCAAGCTCCGGGCCATTCCACCAGGCCATCAGAAAGTTCGCGACGCGGCGCGCCTGCCCGGTGTCGCCCATGGCGAGCGGGATAAGCCGTGTCAGCGCCGCACGGGCGGAATCATAATCTGTCGGTACGGACGTCATCGGTTTTCTCCGCGCGCAGAGGGTATCGAGGCGAAACCCGGGCGCAAGCGTTTCTGCCTCGAACGGCCCGATCCTAATGAATCGAGCCGAACAGCCGCCGCTTGACCTCGGCCTGGTGCCGGCCATCCTTCTCGCCGATCGTCGCGGTCATGTCGGCGAGGAGCTGTTCGGCAAGCCTCGGCGGGATTTCCGCATAGGGCGTGATAACGGCGATCGCGGCCTCGGGCGTGGGAAGCTCGCCCGGTTCCGTGCCCCGCCAGATCAGCGCTTCCCCTTCATCGGGCTCATCATCGGTGCGAAAGCACACCTGAGCATAATAGGTCTGGAGCGGTCGGTCCCAGCCTACCGCCGCGCAGATGACGTCGGGATGGCCGGCCTTGGGCGGGAGAATGTGCCTGCTCATGCGTGTGTCCTCCGCATTCTGTGCGCGACGTGCCGCGCGGCGCCTTCGGCGCTGTTGATGGCCTGACCTGCTGCCGATGCCGCGCGGCGCGCGCCCGCCCTGCGCAGCAGGTTACGGGCTTCGCGCAGGCGTTCAACGGCAATCGCAATGGCTTGTCCGTCCTCGGACGTCGCGGGTGTGATGCGGCGCAAGATTACCTCCATTTTGGTTGGAAATTGGCGAGGCGACTGATCGGCTCAATCGTCGCAGGGGAGCATGATCGTCAGGACACGGACGGTCACCGCGGCGTCGGCAGGATCTTCCGAGCCCCATTCGAGCGAGGGATCGTAATAATCGATGCGAAAGCAGACGATGTGACCCTCGAGCTCGAACTGCCCGTAGTTGCGTTCCGGGCCGTCATCAGGCTTGAATTCGTAGCGCCGGACGGCCGCGAGTACCGCGGCCTGGGCGACGGCTTCGCTGACGATGCGGTCGCCGCCTGCCAATGTGGCGAGACAGGTCGCCGTCATCACGATCCGCGCGTTTCGATCGAGGCCGAGCCGCACGCGGTCATTGAGCTCGGCGATCCGGGATATGGTGCTGGTCATGCTGCCTCCATCAAGCCGGCGTTGAAACTCGCGATCCATTCTTCCATCGTCGGCCGCTCGGCGATCGGCACGATGCTGGCGGCGTCCTGGAAACGGATGAGATCGGTCGGCGCATCGCGACGGATCGCGTCGATCTCGGCCTCGGGGAGCAGCCGCTCGGCGCGGATGAAATCGGTGATCCTGCCGGGCCGGGTCCTGGTCGATCGGCGCCACAATCCCTCGACGGTGCGCAGGCGCGGTTCGGCGCGGGCCTCAATCAGGACAATCAAGCGAAGGCACCACGCCGGCAGGGCGCGTACTTCATCGGGCCGGATGGCGCCGCAGAAGAATTATGTCGCCATTGAGACGATTCATTCTCTTTGACGGGCTATGGATATTGCCCCATCATCGATCGGGTCGGGGCAATAAAGCGGAAGCGCCCAGTGACATATCGAGGATTCAGTGCATCTTTTTCC